>ERZ773197.729-NODE-729-length-24818-cov-15.529863_pt1 | contig 24818 bp, 25 predicted proteins | sample MGYA00580999_ERZ773197 | MGnify/ENA primary metagenome ERZ773197 (study PRJEB29015, sample SAMEA2738166) | human oral metagenome | biome: human oral; feature: human-associated habitat; material: saliva | place: China | collected 2185 ...
TGTAGCGTGCCCGACGCGGAGCGGCACCCTCGTTGGCACGCTGTACCTCGCAGTCATAGAGCTTTCCCTCGCTGTCCTCCGCCAAAACATCAAAACGCACACCGCGCCTATAGCCTCCTCACCTTATTCTACTATCATAGTATGCACTATGCCAAAGATTGTCAAGGCTGAAAAGAAACGTGCGCCGCCGGGCGCACATCCAAAAAGAGCCGGACGAAGATGGATTTCATCTTCGTCCGGCTCTTCCTTTTTCACAGCCTATCATTCATCCAGCAGCGGCAGATACGCACCGTAGCCCTGCGCTTCCATCTCTTCTTTCGGCACGAAGCGCAGAGAAGCGCTGTTGATGCAGTAGCGGATGCCGCCCAATTCCTTGGGACCGTCCTCAAAGACGTGCCCGAGGTGAGCGCCGCTCTTGGCTGCCGTGACCTCCGTGCGCACCATGCCGTGCGACGTATCCTCGTGCTCCGCGATGAGAGAGGCGTCGATCGGACGCGAGAAAGCCGGCCAGCCGCAGCCCGAATCATACTTGTGCGTCGAAACGAAGAGCGGCTCCCCCGTCGTCACATCGCAATAGATTCCCGCGCGAAACTCATGATCGTATTCATTCTGAAACGGCGCTTCCGTCGCCTTCTCCTGCGTCACCTTGTACTGCATCGCCGTCAGGCGCTCCTTGAGTTCCTCGTCCGACGGCCTCGCATAAGACTTCTCCTTCTGCCCTTCCTTCGCCGCTTCGCTCTTCTCGCGCATGTCGGCCATCAAAGAAAGCGGGATATGGCAGTAGCCGTCCGGATGCTTTTCGAGATACTTCTGATGCTCCTCTTCCGCGCGGTAAAAGTTCACGATTGGCCCCGTCTCTATGGCAATAGGCTTTTTCAGTCTCTCCTCCAGGCGACGCAGCGAATCGCCGATCACAGCGACTTCCCCGTGCGCCCTGCCGCTCTTTGCCACATAGTAGATGCCCGAACGATACTGCTCACCGACATCGTTGCCCTGGCGGTTCTTCGCCGTCGGGTCGATGGACTCGTAAAACAGTTCCAACAGCTTTTCGAGCGGCAGAACCTTCGGATCATAGACGACATGCACGGCTTCGGCATGACCGCTGCCCGAGCATACCTCGCGATACGATGGACGCGCCGTGCGCCCGTTCGCGTAGCCGCTCTCCGCCGATATGACGCCGGGCGCAAGGCTCAGGTAACGCTCCGTGCCCCAGAAGCAGCCGCCCGCGAGGTAAATCTCCGCCTCGCCTTCTTGCGGCGTGTTCTTCTGCACGATTTCCTCAGGCATCTCAGCCATCGCTGCGGGCGCCGCCCCGCAGCCGCCCAGACAAAATGCAAGCCCCAAGGCGCAGATGATGCGTAAGGATGGAATTTTCATAGGTACCTCCCTCTAGGTCATGAAATGCACTTTCTTTTCTCCACTATACCACAGAAAACGAAAGATATGATAATAAGAGAATAAAAATTATTTAAGAATAATCCTGCTCTCTTGTGCCTCCGTATTTTTCCTTGCATAAACAAGAAAAGGAGCGTACAATAGGGACGTGCTTTTCAAAAACGCAGGCAAACACATGCGCGAAGACAGGCAGCTGAATTTATCCGGGATTCCTTTATTATAGAGCGAGGCTGTCTTATGAACATCATCGGTCTCTTGCGAAGGCTGTCGCCTTTCCGCATCATCATCTTGAGTTTCCTCGTCCTGATCCTCTGCGGCACAGGACTTCTGATGCTGCCTTGGGCAACGGCAAACGGCGAGGGCGCCTCCCTTTCGGACGCGCTCTTCACTGCCGTTTCCGCCAGCTGCGTGACAGGACTCACCGCCGTGGATACCGCTTCCTACTGGACGCTTTTCGGTCAGCTCGTCATCCTCGCCATGATTCAAGTCGGCGGCTTCGGCGTCATCACGGTCGCCGTTTCTCTCGCCGCTCTTTCCGGACAGCGCATCGGACTCATGCAGCGCAGTCTTTCCAAGGAAGCTGTCTCAGCGCCGCAGCTCGGCGGCATCGTGCCGCTCCTCTACTTCATTCTGCGCTTGACTTTCTTCATCGAATTTCTCGGCGCGCTCTTCCTCGCCCCTTCTTTTTGCCAAAAAGTCGGCCTCTTGCGCGGCATTTACTTCGCTGTCTTTCACTCCATCTCATCCTTCTGCAATGCGGGCTTCGACCTCTTCGGCAATTCCTTAATGGACTTCGCTGACGACCCCGTCGTAAACATCACGGTCATGCTCCTCATCATCGCCGGCGGCCTCGGCTTCACCACCTGGGCGGACATACGTCTGAACCGCAGAAATTTTCGCGCCTACAGCCTGCAAAGCAAGATCGCCCTCACGATGACGGCAGTCCTCATCCTTGTTCCTGCGCTTTTCTTCTTTTTCTTCGAGCTTGATCCCGGCGTTTCCACGGGCGAACACTTCCTGATCTCCCTCTTTCAATCCGTCACAACCCGCACTGCCGGCTACAATACGATCGACATCAAAGACTTCAGCGAGACGGGACGCGCCGCTCTCATCGTCCTGATGCTCATCGGCGGCTCTCCCAGCTCCACGGCGGGCGGCCTCAAGACGACGACGGCTTTCACCTTGTTCGCCATCATGATCGCCACCTTTCAGCTCAAAGAGGATCCGACCTGCTTCTCTCGTCGTCTTTCGCCCGAAACCCAGCGTCACGCCGTCACCATCCTCATGATGTATCTGCTGCTTTTTGCCTCTGGCAGCGTGCTGCTCAACCTCATCGACGACATCCGCTTGATTGACAGCGCTTTTGAGACGGCTTCCGCGTTGGGGACCGTCGGTCTTTCCATCGGTGTCACCGAGGATCTTGGCCCGCTTTCCAAATGCGTCATGATGATTTTGATGTTCTTCGGGCGCATCGGCGGCCTCACGGTCATCTTTGCGGCACACGCGCGCGGCCGCCACGACTCCGGCCGCCGCCCGGAGGAACGAATCACCATCGGATAGGAGGAACATCATGAAATCCATCCTGCTCATCGGCCTCGGCCGCTTCGGCCGCTACATTGCCAAAAAGCTGCACGACATGCAGCATGACGTCCTCGCCGTCGACCACGACGAAGACCGTGTAAATCGCATACTGCCGCTCGTGACGAATGCGCTCATCGCCGACAGCACCAATGCAGACTTTCTGCAGTCTCTCGACATCCCCAGCTTCGATGTCTGCATCGTCGCCATCGGCGATGACTTTCAGAGCTCCCTCGAAACGACCTCACTCCTCAAGGAGTTCGGCGCTCGCTATGTCGTAGCACGCGCTTCGCGTGACATTCATGAGAAATTTCTGCTGCGAAACGGTGCGGACGAAACCGTCTACCCCGAGCGCCAACTCGCCCTTTGGATGGCCATCCGCTGCGGCTCCAACCACATCCTCGACTACTTCCCGCTCAGCGACGAATACGCCATCTATGAAGTGCCCGTGCCCAGAGCGTGGGCGGGAAAAAGCATCGGCGAGCTCGACGTCCGCCGCCGCCATCACTTGAACATTCTCGGCATAAAAGCAGACAAGCGCATCGACCTCAACATCTCCGCCCAAACCATTCTCGCCGCAAATGCCGCCGTCCTTGTCGCAGGCAAGCAGGAAGATGTCGACCGCGCGCTTCGGAAAAATGATTGACTATTCCGCACAGAAAAACCATGCCGAACATCTCGCCCCGCTCCTTTGCCGCGCTTTTAACGCTTGCATATTCGCGCTTCTTCTGCTAGAATATACACGTTGCCTGCGGTCGTAGCTCAGCTGGATAGAGCATCTGCCTCCTAAGCAGGGGGTCGCGCGTTCGAATCGCGCCGATCGCACCATGAAAATGAAGCCTGCACCTCTTCGGAGGGCAGGCTTTTTTGCTGTATATTTATCTGCCGCACACTCAGAGAAGCGGCGCCTTTTCCCTCGCAGCGTCGAGAAGGTCGCGGCAGCGTATGCCTTCCTCCGGTGAATAGGCGAGCGTGATGCGGCACTTCATGCCGTACTTTCCATATTCTGCATTTCCCGGACGGAAAATCGCTTCGATGCCCTTGACGTTCAGTTCCAAAAGCGGCTTGCTCGTCACATCGCGCACAAAGACGGCGAACGCGCCATCGCCAAGATGCGCAAGCACATCGCCCGAGCGGAACTTACCGCCGATGGAGTTGCAAAGCCTCACGAGAAGCGTTTCCGCGCCGCGCTTTCCCAGACGCTTTTCCAAATCCCCATAGCAATCCAAACGCACGAGGACGAGTGCATTGACATCCTTCTTTCCTTCACCTGCAAGGAAACGGTCGGCTTCCTTGAGCAAGCCGTTCTCGTTGGCAACGCCCGTAACGGAATCAAGTTCGGAGCGGAAGCGTCCACCTTCCTTCGCCGCATCATGCAGGCGGTCTGTGCGCCACATGACGCCGCGCACGGTGCCCAAGTGTCCGTATTCATCGTTCTCCTGCTCGATGACAAACTTGTACCACGAGTACTTGCCCGTCGGGGGATTCCCCATGTCGAGCAGGAAACTGTCGCGTTCCGTATTCTGGCCCGAGAAGAAGGCGATCATCTGCTCGAGGAAATCCGGATGTACCATCAGACGCCGCTCGGCATTGAGCGAGCGCCGGAACCCCCCGATCTCACGCGCCTGCATACCGCCGCGCACCAAGCGAAAAGACATCGTATCCGTCTTCAGTTCGTAGCTGAACAAGATAGCGCCGAGCTTTTGCAAGAGAAGCTTGACGCATTGATTTTGATAATATGTTTCAGGAATATCCGCCTTATACTGCCACATTGCCTATACCCCCTCTTGGCAATCCCTTACTAACCAAAGCAAGGCTTTCCGAAAAACATATCATGGGATATGAACCCACTTCACTACTTATTTCGTTATTTTCACGCTTTTTGTTAAACGATTTCTTCTTGATTGCGATGAAAAAAGCCGCCCCCAACATCAAAACGATGCAGGAGCAGCCTCTTCCTTATTCCTTTTTAAGCGCCGTATCAAGCGTGTGCCACGAAAGCACGGCGCACTTGACGCGTGCGGGCATGTGCGAGACGCCTTCAAGCGCGGCGGCCTCGTCGAGTGCTTCGAGTTCTTCCTCCGAGAGCTTTCTGCCCTTGATCATCGAGATGAAGAGATCGGCGAGATGGTGCGCTTCTTCAACGCTCTTGCCCTTGACGAGGTCGATCATCATTGAGGTCGAAGCCTGCGAGATGGCACAGCCGATGCCCGTGAAGGCGGCGTCCTTGATCTTGCCCGCCTCGACGATAAGCTCCAACGTGATCTCGTCGCCGCACGAGGGATTGTGCCCGCGCTCCTTGATGGTCGCGCCCGCAAGTTCATGCTTGTTTTCCGTCGAGCGGCTGTGCTCGGCGATCAGCTCCGTATAGATGTCCGTAAGGCTCATAGATGCATCACCTTCCTGACCTCTTTCAAGGCTTCGAGCCAGCGGTCGACATCCGCCTTCGTGTTGTAGAGGTAGAAGCTCGCGCGGCATGTGGCATTCTGCCCGAGGTACTTCATCAGCGGCTGGGCGCAGTGGTGGCCGGCACGCACGGCGACACCGAAGGAGTCAAGGATCGTCGCGACGTCGTGCGGATGGACGTCCTTGACGTTGAACGTGATGATGCCCGTCTTCAAGGCAGGGTCGGCGTCGCAGCCGTAAAGCTCGACGAAGGGGATCTCGCGCAATTTGGGCAGCGCGTAGTTCACGAGTTCCTGCTCGATGCGGCGCACGGCATCGAAGCCCGTCTTTTCGAGGTATTCAATAGCGGCGCGAAGGCCTGCCGCGCCGCCGACGTTCTGCGTACCCGCCTCGAACTTCTGCGGCAGCTCGGCGAACGTCGTCTCCTGCTCCGTGACGTACTCGATCATGTCACCGCCGCGCAAAAATGGCGGCATGGCGTCGAGCAAGGCCTCCTTCCCATAGAGCACGCCGATGCCCATGGGCGAAAGCAGCTTGTGACCCGAAAAGGCGAAGAAGTCGCAGTCCATATCCTGTACATCGACCGCCATGTGCGCCGCGCTCTGCGAGCCGTCAACGAGGATGACGGCTCCGTTTTCGTGCGCGACGGCGGCAATCTCACGGGCAGGATTGATGAGGCCGAGGACGTTCGAGACTTCCGTGACGGCGACAATCTTCGTCTTCTTCGTGATCTTCTTCTTCGCTTCCTCGACGGAGAGCCTGCCGTCCTTTTCGAGGTACATGTACTTCAAGACAGCGCCCTTCGCCTGGGCGACCATCTGCCACGGCACGAGGTTCGAGTGATGCTCGGCGATGGAGATGACGATCTCGTCGCCCGCCTCGACATTCGCGAGACCGTAGCTGTAGGCGACGAGGTTCAGCGCCTCCGTCGCGTTCTTCGTGAAGATGATCTCCTGCGGCAGGCGCGCGTGGATGAAGGAGCGCGTCGCGGCGCGCGTGTACTCGTAGATGTCCGTCGCCTTGACGGAGAGCGCGTACGCGCCCCGATGCGGGTTCGCGTTGCAGCCGCCATAGTAGCCGCAGATCGCCTGAATGACCTCGTTCGGCTTCTGCGTCGTCGCGCCGTTGTCGAGGTAGACGAGCGGCTGATTGTTCATCTTGTGCGTGAGCAAGGGAAAATCCTTGCGAATGTCTTCCTCAGTCCGCATCTTCGATCCTCCCTTCGATGGAAGCGGCGATCTCCTCCTTGAGCGCTTCGTCCGAAATGCGCGCGAGCACGGGGAAGAGGTCGGCCTCGACGACGAGGCGCCGCGCCTCGGCGAGATCGAGTCCACGGCTCATCAGATAGAAGAGCTTCGCCTCGTCCATCTTGCCGATGCTCACGGCATGATGTCCGTCGACGTCGCCCTCACCTGAGAGCATCAGCGGCACGGAGCGGTTGCGCACGCCGGGAGAGAGGATGATGACGTCCTCGTTCTCACGCCCGACGGAGCCGGCTGAGCCTGCGATGAAGTCGAGCGTGCCGCGAAACACCTTCTGCGCCTCGTCCATCAACGCGCCCTTGACCTGCATATTCGCGTCCGTATGCTCGCCCCTCTGGCGCACGAGATAGTTGAAGTCGAACTTGCGCTTCTTGTCAGCGAAGTAAAAGGCCGCGATATCCGCTGCGGCATCCTTTCCCGCAAGCTCGACGGAAAGCTTCGACACGAGCTCGTTCGCGCCGATCTCGATGATCGTATAGGAAAATGCGCCGCCCTCTTCGACGCGCACCTTGACGTCATCGGCATGATTTTCCCCCTCGGGCACGAGCTGCACCTTGACGAGGGAAAGAGTGCCGCCCGCCTCGACATGCGCCTCGATCTCGGCATGGCCGCCCTCCCGATAGATCTGGACGGCTTCCTTCTTCTCGCCCGCCTTCACATGGATCTTCTGCACTTCGGCGGCATCGAGTCCATCGGGCAGAGCTGCGCCGTTGACGCCAAGCCAGCGCCATGTGCGCATGGGAATGGAGCTGAAAAGTTCTTGATTCTGCATATTCTTCCCCTCCTTATCCCATCGTGCCTTCAAGCTCGATATTGACGAGATTGTTCATCTCAACAGCATATTCCAAAGGCAGTTCCTTCGCGATCGGCTCGACGAAACCGCGCACGATCATCGCGCGCGCCTCCTCCTCGTCGATGCCCCGGCTCGTCAGATAGTAGACCGCCTCGTCGCTGATGCGGCCGATCTTCGCCTCGTGCCCGATGTCCGCCTCATCGCCCTCGATGTCCATGGCAGGAAGCGTGTCGGAGCGCGAGATGCTGTCGAGCATCAGGGATTCGCAGTTGACCGAGCATTTCGTGAAAGGTGCATTCTTCGCTACCTTCACAGCGCTTCGGTAGATCGCCTTGCCGCCCGCCTTCGAGATCGAGCGCGTGTTGATCGTCGCCGATGTGTGCGGCGCCGTGTGGATGACCGTCGCGCCCGTGTCGAGCGTCTGCCCTTTCGACGCGAAGGTCACGCCCGTGAACTCGCAGCGTGCGCGCTCACCGTGCAGAATGCTGCACGGGTAGAGCATGGAGACGTGCGAGCCGAAAGATCCGGAGACCCACTCGATCAGGCCGTCCTTCTCGACGAGGGCGCGTTTCGTATTGAGGTTCATCATGTTGCGTGACCAGTTCTCGATCGTCGAGTAGCGAAGCCGCGCCCCTTCCTTGACAAACAGCTCGACGCAGCCTGCATGGAGGTTCGTCACATTGTATTTCGGTGCCGAGCATCCCTCGATGAAGTGCAGGTTCGCGCCCTTTTCCACGATGATCAGCGTGTGTTCGAACTGCCCCGCGCCCGGCGCGTTGAGTCGAAAATACGACTGCAGCGGGATCTCCACGTCGACGCCCTCGGGCACATAGACGAAGGAGCCGCCCGACCAGACGGCGCCGTGCAGCGCCGCGAACTTGTGATCCTTCGGCGGCACGAGCTTCATGAAGTATTTCTTGACCAAGTCCTCGTGCTCGACGAGCGCTGTTTCCATATCGGTGTAGACGACGCCCTGCTTCACGAGGCTTTCCTGTATGCTGTGGTAGACGACTTCCGAATCGTACTGTGCGCCGACGCCCGCGAGCGACGTCTTCTCCGCCTCAGGAATGCCGAGGCGGTCGAACGTGTCCTTGATGTCCTCGGGAACTTCCTTCCAGTTTCCTGTCATCTTCGCATCGGGGCGCACGTAGGTGACGATCTCGTTCATATCAAGCTCCGAGAGGTCAGGCCCCCACGAGGGAAGCGCCATCTTGTTGTACGTCTCCAGCGATTTCAGACGAAACTCAAGCATCCAGTCGGGATCGTGCTTCTGCTTCGCGATGTCGCGGATGATGTCCTCCGTCAGCCCCTGCTGCGCCTTGTAGACGGGGACGTCGTGGTTCTTGATGTCGTAGAGCGTGCGCTCGATGTCCTCCACAAAGGTTTTCTTCTTTGCCATCTCGCCCACCTCACTTTGCCGCAGCGTCGTCAAGGATGTGCGTGAAGCCGCGGCGGTTCACCTCGTCGATGAGTTCGGGGCCGCCCTCTTCGACGATCGCGCCGCCGATGATGACATGCACGCGGTCAACCTTGAGCTTTTCCAGAATCTTCGAGTTGTGCGTGATGATGAGGCAGCTGTTGTCCGCCGTATGGTACTTCTCGATGCCCGAGGAAACGATCTGCACGGCGTCGACGTCGAGTCCCGAATCCGTCTCATCGAGCAGCGCGAGCTTCGGCGCGAGCATCAAAAGCTGCAGGATCTCGTTGCGCTTCTTCTCGCCGCCCGAAAAGCCCACGTTCATGTAGCGCTCGGCGTACGAAGGATCGATCTTCAGCTCTTCCATCGTCTTTTTGAGTTCCTTCTTGAAAGCCATGATCTTGACCTTCTCGCCCGTCACCGCCTGCTTCGCCGTCCGAAGCATGTTCTCGACCGTGATGCCCGGAATCTCCTCGGGCGTCTGGAACGAGAGGAAGAGACCCTCCCGCGCGCGCTCGAACGTCTTCTTCTCTAAGAGGCTCCTGCCCTCGAAAGAAATATCGCCCGCCGTCACCTCGTACTTCGGATGACCCATGATGACGTTCATGAGCGTCGACTTGCCTGAGCCGTTCGGCCCTAGGATCACATGCACCTCGCCCTTGTTGATCGTCAGGCTGAGGTTCTTCAATATCGCTTTTCCCTCCACGCCTGCGGAGAGATTCTTGATGTTCAGCAATGCATCCGACATGATGATGCTCCTTTCTTCCGCACGGAATCTTTTGGCAATTCGCCGCCGTGCAACGCATTATGCTCAATCGCTCGCGCCTTCGGCTTGAGCTTTTGGGGTTTCATGGTAAACTACTCGGGATTTATTTCCTTTCATTTTAGGTGGTTTTGTCATAAATGTCAATCCCATAAAGCAAAAGTCCTTGTAGATAATAATTATCATAAAAAGGCCGATGCATACGCTCCGTATGCATCGGCCGAAAATGCCTGCTGCTCATTCCAGCGTCATGATCTTGTGCTTCAAGACATAGATCAGAGCCTGCGTGCGGTCGTTGACGTTGAGTTTTCTAAAGATATTCGTCAGATGGTTCTTGACCGTCTTCTCGCTGACGAAGAGCGCCTGCGCGATGTCCTGGTTGCTGAAGCCCTTGGCAATGCACGACAAGACGTCCATCTCACGCGAGGTCAGGCGTTCGGAGCGGCTCTCGCGCCACATCGTGCGCGCCTTCTCGTTGATGTTCTCATCCTCGGAAACACCGCCGAAGAGACGCTCGGCAAGCGACGGATAGACGAAAGCGTTGCCCTCGTTGACGACGTGGATCGCCTTGATGAGCATAGAAGGCTCGACATCCTTGAGGAGATACCCGAGGACGCCGTTCTTCAAGAGTTCGAGTACGTAGTTGTCGCTGTCGTGAATCGTCAGCACGATGATCTTGGTCTTGGCCTTCGCCGCCTGGAGCTGGCACGCCACCTCAAGACCCGACAGCCCGGGCATATTGAGGTCGAGGAGCAGCACGTCGGGCTGCAGGACGAGGGTTCTGGCAAGCGTCTCCTGCCCGTCCTCCGCCTCGCCGATGACCTCCAGGTCGTCTTCGAAATTCAGCACGCGTTTGACCCCCTGCCGAAGCAGCGCATGATCGTCCGCGATCAAGATCTTGATTGTCATTGCCAAACATCCTTTCCTTTCCGCTCTGATTCCGCCGTTCCTTCGGCAGGCGGAGAAGTATCGCGCAAGATGTGCGCGGTCAAAAATATCATGATTTCCGAATCAGTCTTCGTGCGGCGCACGCTTTTGAAGAATGCGCCAAGTATGGGGATGTCACCCAAAAGCGGCACCTTTGCAAAGACGCGCGATTCCTCGCTGCCGATGAGGCCGCCAATGACCATGGTCTCGCCGTCTTTTAAGCGCACGGTCGTATCGGCCGAGCGCTCCTGGAACTTGTACGCCTTGAGCGCATCGACGTAGACGGGGGAACTGACCTCCGTATGAACCCGCGCCGTGATCTCGCCGTTTTCATGGATACGCGGCGTATAGCGCAGGATGATGCCCGCCTTCTTATACGTTATTGAGGTCGTTACCGTAGAATTCGTCGTCTGCGTCTCGGGCACGGGCACGGAACCGCCGATGTTGATCACAGCTTCCCTGCCCTGCAGTGTCGTGATATTGGGACGTGCCAAGACATTTGCCTTGCCGTCCGTGATGAGTGCCGCAATCTTTGCCCGATAGTAGAACTCGTATGGCTTGCCTTCGGGCGTTCTGCCGAAGCGGATGACGCCCGGCACCTCGCCCTCGATGCCCCGTCTGCTGCCTTCCGCGCCGCTCTTCGACGTGCCGTGCGGATCGATGGGCAGCGGCGACCAGTCCCAGTCCACGCCGAGCTCCTTCACCGCGTTCTTCTCCAAGGCGACGACACGCGCCTCCAAGGATACCTGCTCGGTAGGCACATCGATCGAATGCAACACGGCCTCAGCGCGTGCCTTCTCCTCTTCTGTTCCATAGAAAAGCAGGGCATTTGTCGCACGGTCAATCAAAAGTCGCTCTCCCGTTCGGTAAAGCCCCTGCTCGCTTATATCTTCCTTCCCATTTTTCTTATTCTCGTCTATCGCGGAAATTCCTGCTTCTCCCAAAGATAATTTTACGGCAGCGAACGCCGTATCAAGATCCGCATGGTGAACGGGCAAGACGTGCATGCGGTAAAAAGGCGCCGCCTCCTTCGCCGCACGCACGAGAAGGACGTTTCCCTCATGCTGCACAACCAACCCCTTCGCTCTGCTGATGAGCCTCAGAGCTTCTTCCGGCTCGACGTCCTTGAGGCTCAAGCTGATACGCCCTTTTACGGAATCGTCAAGTATGAGGTCAAGTCCCGAAAGCCGTGCGATGGACGTCAGAAGCGCCGTCACATCCGCATCGACAACTTCAAGCGTCAAGGGAGAGGCCGCTGCCGGCAAAGCGCCGGCAAACCATGCGGCAAGGAAAAATGCACCGACTCTCGGCGAGATGCCCATATCGAACTCCCTCCTTGGAGCACAAACAAACCTCTCCCAACGCATCCCTCAGACGCTACCTGTCCCCGAACTGCATCGAGCAGATTCAGCCGGGCAGGTTCAGTGTGTACGATCTGCCGCCAACCACGACGACAGCACTTTTGTCCGAAAGCGACTGCAGCAGCACGCCCTCTTTTTCCTCGCCCTCGGCGAGGAAAAAGTCATGCCCGCCAACCGAGAGCAGCAGCACGGTTCCGACATTGCTCGTCACCGTGCCGCGCACCTGCGGCACGGCGGCGCCAGCGGTCTTCCCCGCTGCGACGCCGGCAGCCTTCTCATCTTGGCGCCCGCCTGCACTCGGATCGCTGCCGCTCTTGTCCGACGCACGGTTCAGCGCGGCAACACATCGTTCGTCACCGCCGCCGACGGCAGCCATCGCCGCAACCGTCGCCTGCTCCTCACCATGCAGCAGCGCGAACGGATCGGCCAGCGCCTTTCCATTCCGCGCCTCCTTCGCTCCTGCCGCCTCTTCGTGCAGCGGCGTCTGAGACACTGCTGCCGAGGGCGATGCGACGAACACGCCTGCCTCCGGCTCCGTCCCTTCAACGAAGAACCACGCGCCCACGGCGACAAGAAGAGCCGCGAGAAGAATCGGTCGCCGCCCTTGCAGCCTGACATCCTCACCAGTGCCGCCAAGGCGTTCGCGCAAGGCGGTAAACCAACCGTCCGCCAGAACTTCACGCACGCCCGTATTCTCCTTCATCTCTTCGCCTGATTTTCTCTCATCCCTTTCCAGCATTCTCCATCACCTCCTTTCAAGGAATAAAACAGCCCCGCTTCCTCCTTGCCAGAATCCGCAGAGCTGTTGATCTCGCCTCTTGCGAGTATACGACGGAAACACCGATCCGTCGATGCTCCCTATGTCTTGCGGAAGCTCTCTGCAAGAAGATCCTCGCAGAGCTTCCGTCCATTATCTTCCTTTATGTTCCTTTCCTTTGCGGCGCACTCCAGCTACTTTTTCGCCGCCTTGAGCGCTTCGAGCTTCGGCCCCATGATGCGCTTGTACGACTCGACGCCGGGCTGATTGAACGCGTCGACATCAGCAAACTCGCCCTCGTAGGCAATGCTCAGCGCCAAGAGATAGAGCAGCTCGCCCAGATGGAAGGCATTGAGTTCAGGCAGCGAGAACAATGCGTTGAAACGCGCATTCGACGCGAGCGCATCAGCGTTCGACTGACGTGCGACCTCAAGCGCCTCTCCCATCGTCAGCCCCGAGATGTCCGCGAGTTTCTTGACCTCGGGAAATTCGTTCGGAATCACGAGGTCGTCCGCCCACTTCTCCAAGCGGATGAACTGCACGACCTTGTTGCGCTTGCCCTCTTGATGCTGCTGCGTCTGCGCATGCATGTCCGTCGTGCCGACGGCTACGACGGGCGTCCTGCCGTAGCAGACTTCATTGCCCTCGCGGTCAACTTCCTTGCCCAAGGACTCCGCCAAGAGCTGGATGTACCACTCGGAAACCGACTTCATGTAGTCGCCGTAGGGCATCATGACCTCGATGTCGCGCCCGTACTTCTCGGAAGCGATGAATTTCAAGACCGCATTGAGCATCGCCGGATTCTGCCATACGTCATCCGTTTGGCACGCCTCGTCCATCGCACGAGCGCCCGCGAGAAACGATTCGATGTCGAAGCCGACGCAGGCTGCGAGCGACAGCCCGACTTCGGAGAAGATAGAGAAGCGTCCGCCCACGCCGTCGGGCACGGCAAACGTCTGCCAGCCCTTGTCTTTGGCGAGCTTCTTCAAGAGCGTCGGCTGGACCTCGTTCGGATCGGTCACGGCGACAACTTCGACCTCGATATCTGCATCATCTTGCAGCGCCTTGTAGACTACCATGAAGTTCGACATCGTGTCAAGCGTGCCGCCCGACTTCGAAATCACGAGGAGCATCACGCGAAGCGCACGCTTCTTGTGGCTTCTGGCGATCTTCGCCTGATTTTTGAGCGAACGGATGAGGTCGCCCGTCGCGCGCGGGTCGATGTTGTTTCCGCTGAAATAGACCTTCGGGAAGCCGCCGCGCTCTTCTTCCGTCCTCTCGTTCCAGTATGCGCCGCACTCTACATCGAAGAGCACCTTGTTGCCGAGGAACGAACCGCCGATGCCGAGCGAAACGACGGCATCCGTATGATCTTTCACATGCGCCGTCAGTTCTTTCAGACGCGCGAGCGAGGCGGGCGAGTTCAAATGACCATCAGCGACATACGGCAGCTCGGAGAAGAGCACCTTCTCCGGCGTGCCGTCCTTTGACAGATGACCGCGAATCACGCCCGTCGAGCGCATGACCTTCATCGCCTCATGCGCCTTCTTCAAGTCGTCCGCCATCGCCTCGACATCGGCCTTCGTCACTTTCCCTTCGCCATAGAGATTATCGTAGTCAAAAAGGAATCCCGACTTCAACTTCAACCCCATCGAGCATCAACCCCCCCATGCCATCAGTCATATTTGAGACCAAGGCTCACATCAGAACTTAATACTTACAGTATAGCACACTGCCGGAAAAAGAACAATCTTAATTTAGGCAATTACTCCGCATCTTCTTCCATCTTTTGTCGGAGCAAAGGCCCGATCCGTTGCACGAGATACGCCATGAATTCGTCGCGAATCTCTGGTCGTTTCAAGGCCTGCTCCACCGTCGCCTCCAAGAAGCCCTCCTTGTCGCCGATGTCGTAGCGCCTTCCCTCAAAACGATAGGCGTAGACCTTTTCCTTGCGCGCAAGCTCACAGATGGCATCCGTCAGCTGGATCTCCTCTCCCACACCCGGTTTCGTATGCTCCAAGATGTCAAAAATGGCCGGTGTCAGCACATAGCGGCCGAGCACGGCGAGACGCGACGGCGCCTTTTCTGCCTCGGGTTTTTCCACGAGATCGACCGCCTGCCAAACATTCGGCTTCACCTTGTGCGGGGCGACAATGCCGTAGCGCGAAACCTGGCTCTGCGGCACCTGCTGCACGCCGAGCACGCTGCCGCCGTAATCCTCATAGACGTCGATAAGCTGCGCGAGGCACGGCACTTTCGCGTCGACGAGATCGTCACCGAGGAGCACAGCGAAAGGCTCGTCTCCGACGAACTGGCGCGCGCAGAGCACGGCATGGCCGAGTCCGCGCGCCTCCTTCTGGCGAATGAAGTGAATCTGGATGTCCGAGATCTCCTCGACCATCTTGAGCATGTCATACTTGCCGTGCTCCTTGAGCTGCATCTCAAGCTCCAGTGAGCGGTCAAAGTGATCCTCGATCGAGCGCTTGTTGCGCCCCGTGATGATCAAGATTTCCTCAATGCCCGAGGCGATGGCCTCCTCGACGATGAACTGGATGGCCGGCGTATCGACGATGGGCAGCATCTCCTTCGGCTGCGCCTTCGTCGCCGGCAAGAAACGCGTGCCGAGTCCCGCTGCAGGGATGATCGCCTTGCGGATTTTCTGCTTTGCCATCATCACCCCCGAATGACAGCGAGGAGTTCCTCCGTCTTTTCCTTCATCAGTTTTTCATCATGACGCGTCTCCACGTTGAGACGGATCACCGGTTCCGTGTTTGACATGCGCAGGTTGAAGCGCCAGTCCGCGAACTCGACGGAGAGTCCGTCCACCTTCGTGACCTTGCCCTTGCCACCGTAGATTTCCTCGACCTTCTTCATCACGGCGTGCGCGTCGGCAACCTTGCTGTTGACTTCGCCCGAGATCGGATAGCGCGCCATGCGCTCTGCCATAAGTTCGGACAGGGGCTTTCCTGCCGCGCTCATCAGTTCGAGCACCAAGAGCCACGGAATCATGCCGCTGTCGCAGTAAGAGAAGTCGCGGAAGTAGTGGTGTGCGCTCATCTCGCCGCCGTAGACCGCATTGACCTCGCGCATCTTGTCCTTGATAAACGCGTGGCCGCTCTTGCACATCACAGCCTCGCCGCCAAGCTCGTCGCAGATCTCGATCGTGTTCCAGACGAGACGCGGATCGTAGATGATCTTCGCGCCCTTGTTCTTCTTGAGGAAGGCCTGCGCAAGGAAGCCGACCATGTAGTAGCCCTCGATGAAGCCGCCCTTCTCGTCAAAGAGGAAGCAGCGGTCGAAGTCGCCGTCCCACGCGATGCCGACAGCAGCGCCCGACTCCTTTACGACCTTCGCCGTCGCCTCGCGGTTCTCCGGCAGGATCGGATTCGGCACGCCGTTCGGGAAGTTGCCGTCCGGCTCGTTGAACACCTTGACCATCTCAAAGGGCAGATGCTTTTCGAGCGCATTGATGATCGGCCCTGCCGCGCCGTTGCCCGTATTGACGACGATTTTGAAGGGTTTCAGTGCCTTGACGTCGACGTACGTCAGGATGTGCTTGACGTACTCGTCGAGCACATCGACCTCTTCGATCTTCCCTTTCGGGCGATCGAGCGGCTTGAAGTCGCCCTCCATCACGGCCTTCTCAATGTCCTTGAGCCCCGTATCGCTCGAAATCGGGCGCGATTCCTTGCGCACGAACTTCATGCCGTTGTACTCTTTCGGATTGTGGCTCGCCGTGATCATGATGCCGCCGTCCAGCCCGTAGTGCGCCGTCGTGAAATAGATCATCTCCGTGCCGCACTGCCCGATGTCCATGACGTCGGCGCCCGCCTCTGTCAGCCCCTTCGCAAGAGCGTCGCGAATCGAAGGCCCGGAAAGACGGATGTCGTGCCCGATTGCGACCTTCTTCGCATGGAAGAGATCGACGAAGACGCGCCCGATGCGATAGGCAAGCTCCTCATTGACCTCCTCCGGATAAATCCCGCGGATGTCATACGCGCCGAAACCCTTGTTGCTGATTTTCATAACTGCCACCTCTTCTTGCTGAATACGTTGCCCTATGACTTCATGGTTTTCTGAATTACTGAATATTATATTCTTTCGGGAAAAGGAGTCGATTTCCCTGCTTCGTATGAGAAAAAATTTAGGAAATTTACGCTTTTTCTTCGAATTGAGCGACGCTGTTTATTCATGGAAGCACTTCATCTTTCAACTGCCGTTTCAAATCGCGTCCGCCATAAACAATACGGATGATCAAGACATCCGTGTCCTTCGGCAGATAGAATACCACATAATTATTCACAGGAAAACACCGCAATCCTCTGCTACGCCATGGCTCGTCATCATAAAGCGGATGCCGTTCCAGCATGTAATTAAGCTTTTTCACGGCATCTATGATGCGTCTGGTTTGATTCGCTGCCGCCCTGCGATTCATGAGATTGTAAGCGATATATTCATAGATGCGTCTGAGATCGAGCCTTGCATTCGCCGTATACCTGACCTTATACATCATATAGCGCATTCATTTCTTTTTCTACGACATCGGCAGAATAGATATTGCCATTCGCTGCGTCATCAAATCCCTTCTGGATTTCCATATCAAACTGTGCCTTTGTCAAACTGCCCATCACCACGGGCTTTTCCATCGGTAGGCGCATATCGAAAGGAATGCCGCGCTGCAAAACGACTTGATTCAAAAACATGCCGACGGCATGCGACATGGAAATTCCCATCTGATTCAAGATACTCTCTGCCTGCGCTTTTGTTTCAGGCTCTACACGTGCAAACACCTGAGATGTCTTTGCCATCAAAATCACCACCTAAGATCAGTATAAGCAAAGAGCCTGCGAAGCGCAAGCTTTTTGCTTATTTTCTATCCGTGCGTCTCCGCAAAAAAGCGAGCCGCGCGTGCGGCTCGCTTTCATAATTCAGGCTTCCACCTTGATCGAATGCGCCTCGCGCTGCAGCTGCTCGTAGAGCGTCTTGGCGAGACCGATGCCGCCTGCTTCCGACATCTTTTCCACCATGGCTGTATCGCGCATGGATTCTAAGATGTCATCCGTATTGTCGTGTCCGAAGAGCGTATCCTTCGGCACAGTCTGGCGCATCTGACGATACATGATATCGAGGAACATCGCCTCAAAGCCCTTGCAGGCATCCATGAGTTTCTTGTTCGCCGCTGCTTCCTCGGCAGAAGTCTGCGCTTTCTGCCCCTTTTCGGGAGAGAGCGACTTCTGCGCCTCCTTCAGTTTATCTGAAAACTGCACGCTGTCCGCGCGCTCCTTCGCCTGTTCCAAAGAGCTGTTCGCCGCTCCCTGTCCATGGAGCGCATCCGCATGTAAAGCGTCAAAAATCTGCATACCGTCTCACCTCGTCAAATGATTTCCAGCTCTGCATGGAGTGCCCCCGAGGCCTTCATCGCCTGCAGGATGGAAATGATGTTCTGCGCCGTCGCGCCGACCGAGTTCAACGCGCCGACGACATCACCGACATTCGCCGTTGCGGGCAGCACGATGGAACTTGCCTTCTGCTCCTTCGCCTTCACGGTCGTATCGTCCGCCACGACCGTCGTGCCGGGACTGAACGGAGGTGGTTGGTTGACCGTGAGATCCTTCGTGATGCTGATGGAGATGCCGCCCTGCGTGATGGCGATCTCATCGACGGCGATGTTGCCGCCCATGACGATCGTACCCGTGCGCTCGTTGACGACAACCTTGGCAACATTGTCCGGCATGACGGGAAGATCCTCAAGACTCGCAACGAAAGTGACGATATTGCCGCGGTAGTAGGCGGGCACGGAGATATCGATGCGCCCGGGATTCGCCGCACGCGCGATGCCGCCGTACTGTGAGTTGATTGCCTGCGCGACTCGCGCCGCTGTCGTAAAATCCGCCTTGTTCAAAGAGAGCGCGATCGTACCGTTCGTGCCGATGTCATCATCCTCGACGCTGCGCTCCACGATGGCGCCGCCTGGTGTCGTGCCGACCGTCGGGAAGTTCTTCTGCTGCGAGCCGCCGCCCGAGCCTGCGGAAAATCCGCCCGTAGCCACAGGGCCTTGCCCGACGGCGTAGACCGTGCCGTTCGCTGCGCGCAATGGCGTCTGCAGCAACGTACCTCCAGCGAGGCTCTTCGCATCGCCCATCGAGGACACGGTGATATCGATATTATCGCCTTCGCGCACGAAGGGCGGCAGCGTCGCTGTGACCATGACGGCCGCGACGTTCTTCGTCTTCAAGTCCGCCTTGTTGATCGTCACGCCGTACTCGCGCAGCATGTTCGCTACGGACTGCAAGGTTTCGAGCGTTTTGTTCGAATCGCCCGTACCATTGAGACCAACGACGAGACCGTAGCCCATGAGTTGGTTCGAGCGCACGCCCTGCACCTTCGCAATATCCTTGATGCGCGTCACTGCCGACTCTGCAAAAACCGTCGTGCTCATCATGACGACGAGGAAAAGCGCGGCAAAGCACGCAAGAATCTTCTTCATAAAACTGCCTCCTCAAAGCCAAGGAAAGTCGAACATTCCTCCAAAAGCCCATTCACCTAGAACAGGATGTTGAGAATCTGCGTGAGAATGCCCTGGCGCTGCTTCGCGTTCAGCGGCCCCTTGCCGTCGAAGCGCACGGTGGCGTCTGCCACCTTCGTCGACGGAACCGTATTTTCATACGTCACATCATCGCGCCGCACGATGCCGCGCAATGTGATCTTGTGTTCGTCCTTATTCTGCCAGATGGACTGCGTTCCCTCGACGACCATGTTGCCATTCGGCTGCACCTCGACAACCGTCACCGCGATATTGCCCGAGAAATTGCTCGAATCCTTAGCAGAGCCGTCCGCCTTCCACGAATCCGAACCGCCCGCCGAAGCCGAGGTCAAAAAATCAAAGATGCCTGTGCCCGCATTGAGCGTCGTCGAAGCTGACTTTCCGTTCTTGCGCGACTTCGTCTGCGTCGTCGTCGTCTTTTCGCTGATCACGATCGTCAGAGTATCACCCACATTATGCGCCTTGCGGTCGGCAAAGACGCCGTAGGACGTACCCTCCGTAGCATCCGCCCACAGGGACTGTGCAAAGACCGTAGGCGCGAAGAAGAGCGCTCCGCCGAAAACACCGGCGAGCACGAAAGACTGCCATTTCCTGCTATTTCTCATAATGTCCCCTTCTCAAGACCCAATCTCGACCGTAGAGGCATCCAATACCCGTGCGAGCATCACCTTGCGGGAAGCCGCATTACGCACGCGGATCTTCTGCCCCACGCGACCTCGTGTAAGCGCGACTCCCGAAACACGCACCTCTATGCCGTTGTAACGCGAAACGATCGTCACCGCCGCGCCCGATTCCATCACGACCGGCTGGCGCAGGAGATCCTCGGAGAGCACCGTCCCTTCCGGAACCATGCGCGAGACGACATGCCCGAGCACTTCGCCCTTGTCCTTCAAACAACGTCCGCGCACGCGCGTCACCTCACGCTCCTCGAAACGCATATCCGCTTCCGACAATGCCTGCTCGGGAAAGAGATTGCGCGACGCGACGAGAACCGTATCGTAAACGCGAACGGTATAATAGGAAAGTGCCCGACGATACGGCCTGCCATCCAAGAGCACCGAGACGTAGATCGGTGTACGGCGGTCGTACAGAAGCCCCAGTGGAGCTTCCACTGAGAACGAAACCTCGCCCGCCGGCAGTTTCATGTCTCGAGGCGGCTTTACGAGAGCCACCTCGTAGCGACGCGTCTCGCCCTTGTCCTTAAGGAGCGCGGCCATCTTCTCGTCCGTCATATGCTCGAACTCAGCGGCGCTGACGGTCTGAGAAAAGCGCGCTGCTTCCACTGCCCCCGCCGAAGCGAGGAAAAGGGCGACAAACACCAAGAAGAGTGCTGTCGCCGCCTTAGCCTTCACGTTTTATCCCTTCATCAGCGCTTGAGGGAGTTCGCAATCTCAAGCATAGAATCCGACGTCGTAATCGCCTTGGAATTTGATTCGTACGCACGCTGCGCCACGATCATATTGACCATCTCCTCGACGATCTGGATGTTCGACATCTCGACGACGCCCTGCGTCAGCGTGCCCGCTCCCTCTTCGCCAGGGTTGGAGTCAATCGCGTTGCCCGAAGCATCCGTCTCCTTGAACAAGTTCTTGCCGATTGCAAAGAGGCCTGCAGGATTTACGAAGCGCGACAGCGTAATCTGCCCGACAGCCGTCACGTTGCCGCCTGCCGGCGTGCACGAGACCTGACCATCGCCCGCGATGACGATAGTATCGCTCGGTGCATTGGCATCGAGCGTGATGCCGTCCGCCAAAGGATACCCGTCTGTCGTCACGAGGCGGCGGTTCTGGTCGAGCTTGAAAGAGCCGTCGCGCGTATAGGCGATCGTACCGTCTGGCATTTCAATGCGGAAGAAGCCCTCGCCCTGGATGGCGACATCGGTCGGATTGCCCGAAGACTGCAGGTTTCCCTGCGTGAAGATACGCTGCGTCGCCGCCGTGCGCGTGCCGAGGCCGATGGCAAGCCCCGTCGGATACTGCGAATCGGCGCCGCTCTGTGCACCTGCAGCGCGCAAGTTCTGGTAAACGAGATCCTGAAATTCCGCGCGCACCTTCTTAGAACCGAAGGTATTGACATTCGCAATGTTGTGCGCAACGACGTCCATATTGTCCTGCTGCGCCTTCATGCCCGAAGCCGCGGACCAAAGTGCTCTCATCATAATGCAAAATCTCCCATCTGCGTTAAATCCGAAAAGTTAACAAATCCCTATCCCTAGAATCCCTCACATCATCAGCTCGTCCGACCGACCTCATTGACCGTCTTGTCCGTCATCGAATCCTGCGTCACAAGCGCACGCGAACCCGCCTCATAGATGCGGTAGTTATTGATCAGGCTGACCATCTCGCTCGCAATGTTGACATTGGAATTTTCGAGCATGCCCTGCTGAATGTCCCCCGTCGCCGCCTGCGGCTCAGCGCCCTGCTGCGGACGATAGAGGTTGTCTCCCTGTTTCAAGACAGCCCGGCGATCATCAAACTGAACGAACTGCAAGGTGTCGATGCGCCTCCGACCGTCCATAATCTCGCCCTTGGCGCCGATCGTGATGTTTGCACTGTCGGGCAACATGATCGGGCGGTTTTGCGCATTCAGGACAGCCTGTCCGCGTGCCGTCACAAGCGCACCGTTTGCCTGTCGGTAGAAACTGCCGTCACGCGTGTAGCGCACGCCCTGGGGCGTCTGGATGGCAAAATATCCCTCGCCCGAAACGGCCAGGTCGAGCATGTTGCCCGTCGTCTTCATCCCGCCCTGCATGTGATCGGTAGCGATTTCCGCCGTATAGGCGCCAAGGCCAAGATTGCCGACGCGCGGCGGACCCTGCTCCAAGCGAAAACCGCGGAAGGACGTGACTGCATCGTCCTGGTCATCATTGATGCGCTTCAGCAGCATAGGTGCAAACTCCTGATTGATCGCCTCGTCCCTCTTGTAACCGGACGAAGCTGCATTCGCGAGGTTGTTGGCAATCACATCCGTGCGATTCGTCTCGGTAATCATGCCGGACGCCGCAACGTACAAGCCACGCAGCATGGAAAGGCCTCCTTGTCATCATCCGCAGCATAGCAGATGTATACTTACAAATTGCAAAATTCCTTATACTTTTTATCGGCATTTTTCCTCAAATCATAAGAGGCAAAAAGCTTTATTTTGACAGGAACTTCACACGTTCCGCCGACATGCCGATGTACTCAAGGGCCTTGCCCGTGCCGAAGGCAACGCACGACATCGGATCCTCTGCCAGAGCAGCGGCAATTCCGGTCTCGTGGCGCAGAAGCTCATCAAGACCGTAGAGCAGTGCGCCGCCGCCCGTCATGACAATGCCGCGATCCATGATGTCCGCCGCAAGTTCCGGCGGCGTTTCCTCAAGCACCTTCTTCACGCACTGTACGATGCCTGTCACGGGAGTCTCAAGCGCTTCCGCCGCATTTTTCGACGTCACCGTGATCGTCTTTGGCAATCCCGACAGAAGGTCACGGCCGCGCACCTCCATCGAAGCGTCGCGCGCGCCGAAAAAGGCCGCGCCGACATTGACCTTGATATCCTCCGCCGTGCGCTCGCCGATCAGCATGTTGTACTCGCGCTTAACATAAGCGATGATCGCCTCGTCAAACGTATCGCCCGCGATGCGCAGGCTCGCGCTGTTCACGATACCGCCAAGGCTGATGACAGCGACGTCCGTCGTGCCGCCGCCAATGTCGACGACCATCGAGCCGTTCGCCTCTTCAATATTGAGCCCCGCGCCCAAGGCCGCCGCCAACGGCTCTTCGATAAGCTGTGAATAGCGTGCACCGGCCTGCTCCGCCGCCTCCTGCACAGCGCGCTGCTCGACCGTCGTGACGCCCGATGGGATACAGATCATGATGCGAGGACGGAAGACGAAACTCTTGCCTGTGACCTTCTCAATGAAGAAGCGGATCATGCGCTCCGTCATATCATAATCGGCGATGACGCCCGAACGCAGCGGACGGATCGCCGCGATGTTGCCGGGCGTGCGCCCGATCATGCGGCGTGCCTCCTCGCCGATTGCCAGAACACGTCCCGAATCGCGATCCATCGCCACGACCGAAGGCTCGCGCAGGACGACGCCCTTGCCCTTGACGAAGACGAGCACGTTCGCCGTCCCCAAATCAATACCGATATCCATTGACATGCCAAACATATATCAAACCCCTTCCAAGGGTACATCACTTCAGACATCCAAACTTACATCAGCATTATCATATAATATTTTTTCACCTGTGACAAGAGCTTCAAGGCGTGCCTTCGTCCATAGAGGCTTCATATTCTTCCAAATCAGCGAAAAGCGTCGATAGCGCCCGCTTTGCCACAAAGACAGGACAGTCCGGCGAGCAGATTTCACACTTACCGCAGCACTCCTCCACCGCCTCGATCGCCTTCTTGACCTTCTCCGACTGCAGCATAGTCGTTTCTCCTTTCTGCAACAAAAAAGCTCAGCAATCGCTGAGCCTTGAATTCAAGTGGTGCGGTTGATGGGACTTGAACCCATACGTCTTGTGAACACTACCCCCTCAAGATAGCGCGTCTGCCAGTTCCGCCACAACCGCATGATAAGATATGAAGTTTAGAGGATATGGTGCGGTCGAGAGGACTTGAACCTCCACGATGTTGCCATCACTAGCGCCTGAAGCTAGCGCGTCTGCCATTCCGCCACGACCGCATGTTGAATTTTTGGCGATATGGAAATCAGATGGTGCCGAGGACCGGAATCGAACCGGTATGGTTGTCACCAACCGGGGGATTTTAAGTCCCCTGCGTCTGCCAGTTTCGCCACCCCGGCATGCAAAAAATGGAGCGGGTGATGGGAATCGAACCCACGTGATCAGCTTGGAAGGCTGGAGCTCTACCATTGAGCTACACCCGCATCTAAGCTAAGTGGAGCTGGCGAGAAGAATCGAACTCCCAACCTGCTGATTACAAGTCAGCTGCTCTGCCTATTGAGCTACACCAGCAAAAGAAGTGGTGCCTCAGGACGGAATCGAACCGCCGACACGGGGATTTTCAGTCCCCTGCTCTGCCAACTGAGCTACCGAGGCATAAATGGCGACCCGAAGGGGACTTGAACCCCTGACCTCCGCCGTGACAGGGCGGCATTCTAACCAACTAAACTACCGGGCCACATTGGTGGGCGATAACAGGATCGAACTGCTGACATCCTGCTTGTAAGGCAGGCGCTCTCCCAGCTGAGCTAATCGCCCGCTACAAGCCTTATCCCCAGGAAGGGAAAATATGAAACACCCGAAGGTGAAATCAACAAAATGGTGACCCACCGGGGACTCGAACCCCGAACCTGCTGATTAAGAGTCAGATGCTCTACCAATTGAGCTAGTGAGTCATGATGTGAGATGGTCAAGCCAGTCACTAGATAAGCCACCGTGGTGGCTCACCCGGGGGTCGAACCCGGGACAACCTGATTAAAAGTCAGGTGCTCTACCAACTGAGCTAGTGAACCATACTGGCTGGGGTAGCTGGACTCGAACCAACGATGCGGGAGTCAAAGTCCCGTGCCTTAACCGACTTGGCTATACCCCAATTACCCCAGGGGTAAAATGGCTCCTCGAGCAGGGATCGAACCTGCGACAACCTGATTAACAGTCAGGCGC
>ERZ773197.733-NODE-733-length-24757-cov-17.087969_pt1 | contig 24757 bp, 38 predicted proteins | sample MGYA00580999_ERZ773197 | MGnify/ENA primary metagenome ERZ773197 (study PRJEB29015, sample SAMEA2738166) | human oral metagenome | biome: human oral; feature: human-associated habitat; material: saliva | place: China | collected 2185 ...
ACCAGCTTCTAAAGAGTTAGTAGAAAGATTGCAGAAACTGCAACAGGAAGGATTAACATGTCAGAAATGAAAGATAAGGCACTAGCAAAGATGAATGAAGAAATGAGCCAAATACATTCTGATGGAGTGGATGCCATTCATAACTGGCTCTGTGAACAGGAAGATGATGGTCTATTCGAGAAAATATGCCAAGATGGCAAAACAATTAAAGCAGCGCTTGAATATTGCGTTAATAATGCATATAAGAGCAAAGAAAACAATTGTGCAATGATTGCTGACTCGGTTGTGTTTGGCTGGGTTGTAGATTACTTCAATTCAGACCTTAAAGAAGTCAAATCAAACGTTAAAGCAGAGGTGAATACAAGCAATGACAAGAAACCTGTAGTAAAGAAACAATCGCCTAAAATCGATGTTAAAACGAATCATAAGAAGGCGGATTTTGAAAGGATTAATCTTTTTGAATTATGAGAGATGCAGATTACTATGTCAAAAGACGCTTGAAAGTTCCGAAAGCATTCTTTGATTGGTGCTATGCGCAGATTCCTATGATCGTGTTTTCAAATAAAAATAAGACGCTATCGGCTAATCGAAAGGGATGCATGATTATCAATAGAAAATTGCGAGCAAACACACGGATAACCTTCTGTGGTGAGTATAAATGTTTCGCTATCTTGTTGTGTACATCGAAACGCATAGAAATCCAGTCATATGGTTTCTATTCGAAATACGATCACGGAATTCAAAACATTGAGTGTGAATTAGTGAATTTTGAACTATTTGAGAATGACGAGCATATTCAATGCAGCCAAAACTATTTTGTGACTGGTAGATATCAATTTGGGCTGTGTAGACAGTATTCGATGGGCGGTGCATATACAGGAGTTGTTATGTATGAGAATGATATTGATAATCAACTAAAACAAAAATCTGAACTTAAGTATATTGAGTGGAAGATACCTATCAACATATGGGAAATTAGACGGTTCTATAAATATAGACGTGAAATTGAATTCTTGCAAAAGATTAATGCATGCCAAATTGTATATGAGCTTATGTATTCGCCAGCACAATGCGATATGAGAATCATGAATGAAAAGTGGCTCAGAAAGCATAAGCATGAAATTAAGAATTCTGATTTTGGATTCGAAAAGATAATACTAGATGAAAAAATCAGAGGTCGAAATGGGAAGCCTGTGCCTGGAGCAGAAAAATATATATCGCATGTAAATTTTGACAAGATACCAAGCTGTATTGGAATTATTCACTTTCAGAATTGGGCTATTAAAAATCAGATAGATTTCAGATACTACATCGACTATCTGAAATTAATGGAACAATGTAATGTTCCAATTAACGAAACTAACGCATGTCCTAGAAATCTTTTCCAAGCACATGATCATCTTGTTGAACTCAACAATGTTCTTGAACGTGAACGAGAAGCACAAGCTAAAAGAAACCGTGATAGAGAATTAAAAAATAAATTTGATGAACTTATTAAAACGAGAAATTACATGGAAATGGAGATTAATGGTCTGAAGTTCATCTTACCTAAAAGAGCGAGTGACATTGTTAAAGAAGGGTCTGTATTACATCACTGTGTAAGTACATATATTGATAGGCATGCTTCTGGAACAATAACGATTGTATTTATTAGAAATGCTGAAGCACCAAAAAAACCTTTATACACAATGGAATTTTGCAAAAAAGAAATCGTACAGATAAGAGCCAAATACAATCAAAATCCACCAAAAGAAGTTTGGGGTACAGCAGAAATCTGGAAAAAGAAAGTATTAAACGGAAGGAGAATGGTAGCAAATGACTAATATAGCAGAAGAAATTAATAATCTACAAAAAGCATTTAGCAATTTATATAAGTCATTAACTGGTGACTATGATGCAGATGAAGAAGAAATCAGAATTATCAAAAAAGGGCGACGCATCACAGCCGCATACTTCGCGGATGGAGAGTGCGTAAGACACGGGAATGCAAAGTGTTCGAAAGAAGATAAATTCAATTTCGAGTATGGTTCTAAGTTGGCATTTAAGAGAATGTGGGGTGATCCAAATGCTTAAAAAGTTAGGGTGCTTAGGAACTGTATTTCCAAGCGACACAGCACTAAAGCGAAAGTCAAAAGATGAATTGATAGATATGCTTCATATTGCAGAACACAATTATCAAGTGCAAATCGAAGCAAACATCAATCAATACAACATTTTGAAAACATATCTTCAAGATTATAGCTACGAAGATTTTATGAAGATAGTAAGTAAAGCACAAATAGAACGGAGTGAATGATGAGCGTTGTAATCAAATATCCTGGTGCAAAAAACAGAATTGCTGATTGGATATGCAGTTTCATCCCACCGCATGAAGTTTATCTTGAACCATTCTTCGGTGGTGGGGCAATTTTCTTCAATAAGAAACAAAAGGCACATATTGAAACAATCAATGATTTAAATGGAGATGTATTCAATTTTTTTAAAACACTGCGTGATAATCCAGATAGATTAATTAAAACAATTGCACTTACAGCATATAGCAGAGATGAATATGAATATGCGTGGAGCAATCCTGAAGGAATAGACAATGTTGAAAGAGCGAGAAGATTCGCGATTAAGTGTTACATGTCAATTGGTGCTGGAAACAGGTATAAAAATGGTTTTAGAAGTGGCCAATGTGGAACATCTCCAAACCCTGCGAAAAGTTGGAACGAGTATCCGAATATTTTACAAGCTGCCTTTGAACGCTTAAAAGGTGTACAAATAGAAAATCTTGACGCGTTGGAATTGATAAGAAGATACGATACATCGGATGTTTTTATATATCTTGATCCGCCATATCTGCTAGGTACAAGAAAAAGCAACATGTATCATCATGAGATGACAGATGAATATCATATGAATTTATTAAAAGAAATCAAAAAACATCCTGCAAAAATTATGATTTCAGGATACGAAAATGATTTATATGATTCAATTCTAAAAGGTTGGCATAAAGAAACAAAAGATACTCTAGCAGAATCATCTAATAGAAGAACAGAAGTTCTGTGGATGAATTATTTGCCTGAAAATAAATTATTTTAAAAAAATTATAGATTGGAGTGAAAATAATGAATGATTCAATAAGAGATTTTTTAATAAAGATAATGGCAGCATTCAAAGAGAGCTTCGTAAAATTCAACAATGATGGATTTGAAATTATTTTGGATAGTAAAAGTAATTTTTTCTTCTCATTGGAAAATGTTGACTCTGATTGCGAATTAATCCGGAGACTTATTTCTTCTGTAAGCAGGTGTTATAAAACAGAGCCGTATGAAAAAGAATGGAGAAACAGAAGATATCAAACAGAATTGATGACTTCATTTAATAAATTTTTAGGAACTAATTTCACTGAAGATGATTTTGAATATATTTACACATATCTTGGAAATGGATGCAACAAACCAATTGCAATTAAATTCATTGAAAGTGGATATGATCTAGATGTTTTGAAACAATTAATATCCGAAAAAATAATGGGGGATGAAGAATGATGAAATCAAGTGATATGGAAAAAGTAGAAACGATATTAAACAAAATAAAATATTTAAATGAAGATATTAGACATCTTCTTCAAGCGAAACAAGAAGGAATAGGTGATGCATGTATAAGAATTAATCACCGTTTTTACGAAATGGATAGAAATATAGTTCAAACAATTTTAGATAAATATAACTCTGAATTAAATGAAAACATAAAGGAGTTAGAAAAATTAGGAGTCGAGTACGTTAATGAGACAGCTTAGACGGTTGCAGCGCACGAAAGGATATCTTCGGAAGACTGCTGATAAGCACGGTAGAGAAATCGTCAAACCGTTTATCAAGAGCGACTTTGACGAAATGGTTAGATGCTGCCTAAACCATCGTGATAAGCACGCTCCTGAATCATGGAAATATCGTGTGTGGTACAGAAACTACATTCTGTTGATCTTAGGTGTTAACACAGGAAATAGAATTGAAACTCTTATTGAGTTAACGCCTAGGGATATTGCTGGCGGACAATACACTTGTAAAGAGATGAAGACAGGTAAGGTACAGCAATTCAATATGAATCCTGACGTATATGCCACTGTTAGAGAATATATAGAGCGCTACAACATTCAGATGAATGAATATATCTTCGAGTCTCGGCAAGGTTTAAAAGGCTATCCAATCACGCGCCAGCAGGCATGGAGAGTAATTAAACAATTAGCCAAAGAAGCAGGGATTGAATATCCTGTTGCCTGCCACAGTTTAAGAAAGTCATATGGTAGATGGTACTGGGATAGCACTCATGATTTATTAACGACACAAAAACTACTGATGCATGAGAGTGCAGCTGAAACAATGTTGTACATCATGTTAGAGCCATCCGACATACAGGATGTTAGAGAGTCTATCAATCATACAGAAAAATGGGGATAGAAAATAACATTCTTGCATGTATCAAAGATAAAGTAAAAACAAACGTGAGTGTAACATTCGAATTTTGTAACACTCAAAAACAGAAGAAAACAAGATAAAGCAGTATTGATAAGCGTTATTAAGAAAATAAAGCTTTGCAATGAGCGTTACATAGTTATGATTCTGTTACACTCACAGACAATAGAAAAAAGGAGAAGAAAATGTATTCAATTCAAACGCAAAACAGGGAAATAATTTACTACAGACCGAAACTAAGAAAACTTTATATTCTGGAAAGAAATCCAGGAAGCGGAACAGTGTTTAATGTCAGAGCTGTAATTAATGAAGATGATTGTCTTCTAGGAACATATTCAAAAAAGGAAAAAGCACAGGAAGTCATGCGTGATTTGGCTGAAAATGATTTTTGGGATAATGATGAAATTTATTCAATGCCGGAGGATGAAACTGTATGTCAATAATGGCGCTAATATCATTTGTTTGTGGAGTATTTTATGGAGTATTCATTATGCTTGCTTCAAAGATTGCAGAAGTAGATGATGACTAAAAAAGAAGAGATTGAACTTGTACTTCTCCTAAGAAAGAGAAGTGATTTGAAAAAGGAAATATCAAGAGTAAAGGATAAACACAAAAGAAATGAATATGCAGAAGTTAATACATACCAACTCTTTGTGCTTGAAGACCGCTTACGTTGGGTAGAGAAGAAAATAAGCAGAAGGGTGAAACATGATTAATAACGATAAGATTAAGTATATTGATGGAAAGCTGAAAGGTATCAGGTTTTCTGCAAATCGTGCTGTTGAAATTTGGGACAGACTTCAAGAAATAAGTATCGAACTTAAAGGAACGGTTAGATCACCGTCAATTCGTTCTGAAGAAGAAGCAAAGTATCAAAGAGGCACACGTATTTATAAAAGTAATATCGTTGAGTTAATGAATGAAGAAGAAATGCTGCTGAAACAGTATGAAATGTATGATACAGAGCTTAACGATATTCAGAAGTTCTTGCAAAAACTATCGGATTCAGAAATTGAATTACTATATGAGCGTTATGAATGTGGAAGAACATTTGAAACAATCGGCGAACTAGTTGGATATGATATGGCAGCAGTACAGAGAAAAATAAGAAGTGCATTATCAAAATACTAATTTGTCATGATAATGACGAAAAAAGTATGCTACTATGCGCGTAGGTGAAGGAAGCACACATGTTTGGGATGTGTGCTTTTTCTATGGGCAGGCGTCAACAAAACCTTAACTCAAATGAAGTTTTCATGGCACATTAATCCTCCTTTCATCTATATCTTGATGTCTGCCCTTTTCGCCTGCACCGAGGAAATGTATGGCGAAGGAATTTAGCAAAGCTTTTTATAAATCAAGAACATGGCAGAAGACACGACAGTTTATTTGGAAAAGAGATAACGGCCTATGCCAAGACTGTTTGAAAAAAGGGTTGATAACACCAGGCAAAGAAGTGCATCACATTGTAGAACTAACTGAAGATAACATTATGGATGTATCAATTTCACTTGGTGAAGATAACTTAATAACATTATGCAAGAGTTGCCATGAAGCTAGGCACAATGCGTCTGCTAGATCTAGAAGATACAGTGTCAAAGCTGACGGCTCTGTTGAAATACTCCCCCCTATGCTATGCAAAAATAGAGGGGCATGAAGACCGAGGAGTTGACTCTAAAATTTGGCTCTCACATGTGTATAACCCCCTCCTAATTTAGATTAATTGGGAAAGAAAGGAGATAAAATGGCAAAGAAAAAAGAGATGACTGAGAAGTCAGAAATAAATCGATTAAATAAGATTTATAAATCTCTTCCAAAAAATCAATTTGCAGTTGTTCAAGGACTTATTGTTGAAGCTGCACGATTGCGTATTCGACTTGAAGAACTCTGGAAGGACATTCAAGAAAATGGCGAAACAGAGCCATTTTGTCAAGGGAAAGATGCTGTTCCGTATGAGCGTGAACGACCAGCATCACGGACGTATACAGCAACAAATAAAAGCTATCAAGCTATTATAAAACAGCTAAATGATTTATGCCCTCCTGATCAAGCTAAGAATGAATTAGACGAGTTTATCAAGGCTGCAAATGAATAACTTTATCCTCGAATATTGGCAGGGAATATGTGATGGAAGCATCCTTGTTGGAGTTTGGATTAGACTACTTTATAAACTAATTGTTGAAAGAATTGAAGATGGAACATACATTTTTAGCCAGAAAAAAGCTAACAATGCGATACGTTTTATCGAAAAATTTTGCCGACATAATAAAGGGAAACTAGCACCAGGATTTCTTAAATTGGATTTATGGCAAAAGGCATTCATTTCTGTTCTATACGGAATTTTAGATAAAGATGGATATCGGCAGTTTCGTGAAATTATTTTAGTTATTGGAAGAAAGCAGGGTAAGACATTACTTGCGGCAGCAATTATTGCATATGAAGCATATGCTGATGGAGAATTTGGTAGTGAAATCTATTGTGTTGCTCCAAAGTTAGATCAAAGTGATTTGGTATATTCTGCTTTTAAATTTACAGTTGATAAAACTCCTGTTTTTAGTAATATGACTTATCCGAGAAAATCGGACTTATATATAGAACGCTCTAACACATCTATTAAAAAGATTGCATTTAATGAGAAAAAAGCAGATGGATATAATCCGATGCTGACAGTCATGGATGAAATGTCATCTTGGCCAGCTAATAGAGGTTCTAAACAGTATGAGGTTATGGTGTCCGGCACAGGTTCTCGAAACGAACCTATTACGTTATCAATTTCAAGTTCAGGATATGTCAATGATGGACCGTATGATGAGTTAATCAAACGTGGTACGAGTTTCCTTCTTGGAAATTCGCGTGAAAAGAGATTGCTCCCTGTTCTGTATATGATTGATGATATAGAAAAATGGAATGATATTAACGAATTAAGAAAGAGTCTTCCTGGACTTGGTGTTTCTGTTTCGGTGCAATTTATATTGGACCAAATCGATACGGCAATGGAGTCATTAACGAAGAAAGCAGAGTTTATAACTAAATACTGCAATATTAAACAAAACTCATCGCAGGCTTGGTTATCAACAGAAACGATTGATAAAACGATATGCGAAGAGTTGAAACTAGAAGATTTTAGAGGATGTTATTGTGTTGGCGGAATCGACTTGTCACAAACTACTGACTTAACAGCATGTAATATTGTTATCGAGAAAAAAGGAAAACTTTATGTATTTTCTAAATTCTTCCTGCCTTCAGAAAAGATTGATGAAGCAAGTGCAAGAGATGGATTGCCATATAGAACATACATTCAGCGTGGATTACTTTCAGAATCTGGTCAGAATTTCATAGATTATGTAGATTGTTTTAAATGGTTTAAAAAGCTAATTGAAGAGTATCAAATTTACCCGCTGAAAGTTGGATATGATAGATATTCGTCTCAATATTTAGTTAACGAAATGAAGCAGTACGGATTCCATATGGATGATGTATATCAAGGCGAGAATTTAACACCAGTAATTAGAGAAGTTGAGGGATTAATGAAGGACGGAACTATCAAGATAGGGAACAACGATTTATTAAAGATACATTTTCTTGATTCAGCAATTAAAGCTAATACTGAAACAAATCGAGTTAAATTAATTAAATTAGAGCAGCGTGCACATATTGATGGTATGGCTGCTTTTTTAGATGCAATGTGTGTGCGTCAGAAATGGAATGAGGAAATTGGCGTGCAGCTAAAAAATGAATAGGAGGACTAATGGGACTATTTGATATTTTATTTCCGAAGATAAAACAGAAGATCAGAGCTGACAATTATTTTCAAACTTTGTCAGCATATACTCCTACGTTTAGAACGTGGAATGGAGAACTATATGAGTCTGAATTGGTCAGAACTGCCATTGATGCGCGTTCTAGGCATATTGCAAAGTTGAAACCGTGTTTCTATGGTTCGGCACAGAGCAAGCTTGTAACGAAATTGAAGCAAGCACCGAACACCATGCAAACATGGTATCAGTTCATATATAGACTGAATACAATTCTTGATATGCAAAATACAGCCTTTATTGTTCCTGAATATGATAAAAATATGCAGCGAGTTGGAATGATTACGTTTCTTCCAGAACGCTATGAATTAGTATTGGCGAATAAAATGCCATGGATACGATTCATATTTTCAAATGGGCAGTCAACAGCTGAAGAACTTTCTAATATTGGAATTTTAACAAAATTCCAATATAGAAATGATTATTTTGGAGAATCAAACACAGCACTTAATGCAACAATGAGTTTGATCAACATTCAGAATCAGGGTATTGAAGAAGCTGTTAAGAATGCTAGCACATATCGTTTTATGGCGAATGTTACCAACTTCACCAAAACGGAAGATTTAGCTAAAGAACGTAAGCGATTCACAGAAGAAAATCTATCTGGTGATGGCGGTGGGTTACTACTATTTCCTAATACGTATAGTAACGTTAAGCAGATTACACCAAATGTATACAATTCAAGTTCTGCTGAACGAGAATTAATTCAGAAAAATGTAACGTTCTACTACGGAGTTAATGAAAAAATATTAAATAATTCAGCAACAGGCGATGAATTAGACGCCTTTTTTAATGGCGCTATTGAGCCAATGGCAATCCAACTGTCAGAAGTAATAACTAAATGGATGTATACGCCATTTGAACAATCGAACGGTTCTTATTTTGCAGCTGTAGCTAATCGACTTCAATACATGTCGATTGGCGCGAAAGTGTCGATGGCAAAAGAACTTGGTGATCGCGGTGCAATTATGATTGATGAAATAAGAGAACTGTTTAATTGGGGACCATTACCAGATGGCGCAGGAAAACAAGCTCCGATTCGAGGCGAATATTATTTTTCGAATGAAGAAACCAAGGAAGGTGAAGGAAATGAGTAAAACAATTTTAGATAAGATTAGCGAAGGAAGACAAATTCGACGTAATGACATGCGCCCTGAATTTAGAACCGTTGATGGCGATAATGACAAACTGATTGTCGAAGGGCATGCATGCACGTTTAATGAACCATATCTTTTATATAAGTATTCTGATTGTGAAGTATATGAACAAATTGATAGAAATGCATTTTCGGAATGCGATATGTCAGATGTAATTATGCAATTTGATCATGCTGGTAGAGTATTTGCACGTACAAGAAACAATACATTGGAAGTTCAACCAGATAATGAAGGACTATTTACAAGAGCTGATTTAAGTAAATCATCTGGAGGTCCCGACTTGTATGCAGACATCAAAAATGGTGTAATTGACAGAATGTCGTTTGCATTTACAGTTCTTGAAGATAAGAGAGAAGTAACAGAAGACCATGAAAATGGCATTACTACGGTTCTACGTACCATCACGAAAATTGGAAAACTGTATGATGTATCAGCAGTTTCTATTCCAGCCAATGATGGTACTGATATATCTGCGCGAAATTTTAGCGACGGAGTGATTGCTGAAATTAAAGCGGAGCGACTGAAAACGCAGGAAAAAGAACACAGAAAAGCAAGGCTGAAATTGAAGTTAAAATTGTCGGAAATGGAGGGCTAAAAATGGATATCGACAAAATGAATTTTGATGATGTTGAAAAGCGTATGTCTGAGATTAAAGAAGAATTAGAAAAAGAAGACGCTGACATCGAGGCATTAGAAAAAGAAGTAAATCAATTGGAAGAAAGAAAAAAGCAACTAAAGGAATCTGCTGAAAAGCGTAAGACTCTTATGCAAAAAGTTGCAAATGGAGAGGGTGTAATTGTGGAAAATAGAACAACAGAAACAAACTTAAATGAAGTTGAAAAACGTGCTAATGATTTTGTTGAAACAGGACATATGGAAAAGCGCGCTATTTTAAGCACAGGCAAGATTGCAAAGCCAGCAGCAGCTGGAGGCGTTAATGGATTAGCTGAAGTTGCATCTGATATTGTTGACGATGTTAATGCAATCGAATTAACAGGAAATGGGACATGGGAAGTAGGATATCAAAAGACAAATGCTGCAGCAGCAGATGTTGTGGATGGTTCAGATGTGGCTGGTACTGCTGCTACATTTGATACAGTTAAGATTGCACCAGCTGAATGGGCTGTATTTGATACTGTTTCTAAGCAAGTTAAGAAAATGACACCAGTTAACTACATGGGAGCAGTTGAAACAGCAGCATTATCTGCACTACGTGCAAAGGGTTCTGATAAGATTGTTGCTGCAATTAAGGCATCTGCATTAACAGAGAAGCGTACAGCAGTAGCTTTAGATCAAGATTATCTACGTAATCTAGTATTAGGATTCCGTGCAGTTAAAAATAAGGGTTCAGTTTGCTTATACATCGCACAGGAAGACTTAGCTACACTTGGCAAGGTTCGCGGAACAACAGACAAGAAGGCTGTGTATGAAATTTCATTTGATGCAGATACAACTACTTCTGGAACAATCAAAGAAGGTGGTACAATTACACGATTCCGTATCCTTGATCAGTTAACTAAGGGAACACAATTGTTTGGCCAGCCGATGACAATTGATATGCCTATGTGGGATAACTATGAAATTAGCACTGATGAAGGCGGCGAATTCTTCAAGAAGAACGTTATTGGTGTACGTGGATTGCAGACTGCTAATGCTGATTTAGTTGTATTCCATGGTATGCAGGTAATCACACAGGCGTAATAAAATTAAGGAGCGGTTTTACCGCTCCTTTTCATTTGTAAAAGGAGCGAGAAATGAACTTAGATAAAATTAAATTGAGCCTTAGAATTACCACAGACGCATTCGATGAAGAATTGACCATGCTCGCTAATGCGGCGAAGACAGATTTAAAAGTGGCAGGTATTAAAGCTGGAGTGTTTGAAATGGAGAATTTATCTCCGATAGTGGAACATGCAATCATTACATATGTGCGACTTAATTTCGGCCAGCCAAGTGATTATGATCGATTAAAAGAATCATACGATGAGCAGAAAAAGCAGTTAGGTATGTCAGCAGAATTTACAGAATTTGGAGTATAACATGGATAAGTCAGACGTAATTTATCTTATTACACAAGTACAAACAAAAGATTCATATGGCATATTCGTAACAAATGAATCAAAAAGAAGAGTTTTCTGTTCAGCAGATTCAGTTTCACAAAGTGAATTTTTTAATGCAGGGTTAAATGGTCTAAAGGCACAACGCAAATTCACACTTTTTCGTTTCGATTACAACGATGAAGATGTAATAGAGTTTAAAAATAAACGTTTCACAGTATACAGAACATACGAAATAGATGATGAAATTGAACTCTATGCTGAATTGAGAAAAGGGAATGAGTAATACTATCAAAGTTAGTAACTTTGGAGATACGCTGAATGACCTTTTAACCAGGTATGGAGACGAAGCTAGAAATGCTATCCAAGAAGAAGTAACTGATATTGCAAAGGAAGCATCAAAGAAGTTAAAAAGTGCTGGATCTTTTAATGGCAAAAAGTATCGAAAAGGGTGGACTTCGAAAGTTGACAATAAACGTGTATCCATTAAAGCAGTCGCATACAATAAAAACCACTATCAATTAACACACTTACTTGAGTTTGGCCATGCGAAAAGAAATGGTGGTAGGACAAAGGCTTTTGAGCATATTTCCCCAGTCAATGATTGGGCACAAAGTGAATTGATAAAGCGTATAAAAGAGAGGTTGGGAAAGTGAAGTTTGATGATATAAGAAAAATTATTGAAGAAATACTTGGTGAAGATAAAACTGCATATTATTCGTTTAAAGTTGGGAACTCACCAAAACTTCCATATATCGTATATTACTACCCAACATCATCGAACGAATATGCAGATGATACAATTCATGCAAGCATACAAAATTTGAATATAGAACTTTATACAAAAACAAAGGACTATAGAACACAACAAAAAGTGGAAAAAGCATTGAAGGATGCTTCTTTTCTTTATACAAAAATAGAATCGTATATAGATTCTGAACAGATGTTTGAAACACTTTATGAAAGCGAGGTAATTATAAATGAGTAGAGTGCGCTATGGTATTAAAAATGTACATTATGCATTGGCTAAAAATACAGATAATGGAACTTATACATATGATACTCCAAAACCTTTGAAGGGTGCTGTAAGTATAAGTTTATCTGAAGAAACAAATAGTATAAAAGAATATGCCGATAATGGAGTTTGGTATCAGGGTAATTCCTTATCTGGGTATACTGGATCAATTGAAGTAGAGGACTTGGAAAAGGCTATTGAAGCTGAATTATTAGGTCATAAGATTGATTCTAAAGGTGGCATGATTGTAAAAGATACAGATGATGCTCCTGAAATTGCTTTATTGTTTGAATTTGCATTAGCAGATGCAAAAGCTACTGCTAAGCGTGGTATCTTGTATCGTTGTAAACTAGCTAAGAAGGAAGAAAAGGGAACAACAAAAGAAGACAAGATTACTATCGAGCATACAACATTAGATGTATCTGCTTCTGCTAGACCGGATGGCCTTGTAAAGTATTCTTGTGAATCAACAGACGCTGAATTATTTGGCAATTGGTTTACTGCAGTTCCAGAGCCTGCACAAGTTGCAGCATAGATACAATGGCGCTCACTTAGTGGGCGCTTTTTTACATATATAAGGAGCAAATTATGAGAAAAAACATTCATATTGATGGAAGAGATGTTCCCTTTACAGCAAGTGCTGCTACAGCAATTTACTACAGAAATCGTTTTAATGAAGATTTAATTAGAGATTTTAAAAAGTTGAGTGATAACGGCGTAGATCTATCTACAGATGTAATAGAAACCTTTAGCCGTCTTGCATATATTATGGCCAAACAGGCTGACAGCACCATTCCGGATTCAGTTGATGAGTGGTTAGATACTTTTAATGTATTTCCAATTGAAGAAATCTTCCCTCAGATTTCTGAATTGTGGGCTCTATCGCTTGGAACAACAGTTGTTCCAAAAAAATAGAACCTCCTACTGACAGAGAATTGACGACAGCTATGTTCTTGTTGAGAGCTAAAGAACTCGGTCTATCAATTCAAGAACTTAGTTCAATAACTGTAGGGATGGTGTTTGACATGTTAATTGAAAGAAACAATGACAGCTTTACTTATGATGTGCAAGCTACAGTTAGTGATGTAAATAATTTCTAGTCAGGAAGGAGGAAGAAATGGCAGATAAAATAAGAGGTATTACTGTCGAACTTAGTGCCGATACGGCCAAGCTTTCTAAAGGTCTAAAAGATGCGAATTCATCAATTAATTCTACACAGAAAGAATTAAAAGATGTAAATAAGCTGTTAAAGTTTGATCCAAAGAATTCTGATTTATTAAAGCAGAAACAAGATTTATTGAAAACATCTATTGCCAGTGTTAAAGATAAACTTGAACAAGAAAAAAGAATTCTCGAACAGTTGAAATCGGAAGATGGCGGTTCCGGAAAAAATGCAGAAGCAATGCGAGCACTTGAACGTGATATTTCTTCTACGAATAGTGAATTGAAGAAACTTCAAGAACAATACAAAGAGTTTGGCAGTGTTGCACAACAACAAATCGCAAATGCTGGCAAAGCAGTGCAAGAAGCTGGCGGAAAGATCAGTAATGCAGGCGCGTCGCTAACAAAAAATGTAACGGCGCCAATTTTAGCAGTGGGTGCTGCAGCTACAGCATCATTTGAAACAATTGATAAAGGAATGGATATCATTGTTGAAAAGACTGGTGCTACTGGTGACAGCTTAGAAGAAATGCAAAATATTGCTAAATCCGTATATGGTCAAATGCCTTCATCAATTGAGGATGTAGGTAGTGCTGTCGGTGAAGTCAATACGAGATTTATGTATACAGGTGACTTACTAAAAGAAACGGCGATTCAATTTCTTAAATTTGCAAAAATAAACAAGTTAGATGTAAGCAGCTCGATTGATAGTGTTCAAAAAGCCATGGATGCATGGTCGATTGGCGCGGATGGTCTTAACAATATTTTAGACGTTCTTAATTGGGAAGGACAGCGTACAGGAGTTTCAATGGAAACTCTGACAAGTGGACTGGTTAATAATGCACCGTTATTTAAAGAATTGAATATGTCTGTTGATCAAGCGGCAGACTTACTAGCGACATTTGAAGTTAGCGGATTCGATAGCTCCACAATGTTAAATGGTCTATCTAAAGCAATGAAGAATGGGGCTAATGACGGATTATCATTACAAGAGTCACTTGATAAAGTGCAGGAGCAGATGCTTAACGCTTCAACAGATGCTGAAGGGCTTAAAATTGCATATGATTTATTTGGAAAAAGTGGTGATAAAGTCTATCAGGCAGTCAAAGATGGAATCATTGATTTTAACGATTTAGCGTATTCTGTTGAAGGTGCTGATGGTGTCCTTAATAATGTTGCTACAACATTTGAAAATACGCAGGACCCATCTGATAAGATGGCACAGAAAATGCATCAAGTACAAACAGCATTTGCTGAAGTTGGAGAGAAGTTGGAAGAAAGCATTCTACCGCTTGCCGAAAATCTTGCTGATGCAATTGTTGCAATCTTAGATGCTTGGAATAACTTAGATCCAGGTGTGCAGGCAATGATTATAACGTTTGTAGGATTACTTGCTGCACTTGGACCAGTTCTATCCATCATTGGAACAATCGTAACGATAACAGGTGTTCTAGGAGTTTCGTTTGCGGCATTGGCAGCACCAATCGGTATTGCAATGGTTGCTTTAGCTGTGCTAATTGGAGTTATTGTAGCTGTTGTAACTCATTTTGATGAGATTAAAGCTACTGCATTACATGTCTTTGACGCAATTGGTGGGTTTGTAAAGAACACTTGGGAAACCATTACTTCTATCTTTGGCGGTATTGGTGATTGGTTTGGCAATATCTTCAATGGTATTAAAGATTCAGCATCAAATATTTGGAGCGGTATTACATCCGTTTTCTCAAATGCAATTGATTTCATAAAAGGGCTATTCAATTTTGAATTTAAGTGGCCACACATCCCGTTACCACATTTTAGCTTTAGCGGAAGTATCAATCCGTTGGACTGGCTGAAAGATGGCTTACCAAAGATTGGGGTTGAGTGGTATTCAAAGGCGATGAATAGACCAATTATGATGACTGGTCCAACTATTTTTGGGATGAACGGAAATAGTTTACTTGGTGGAGGTGAAGCCGGAAATGAGGTTATTATGTCAGAAGAATACATGAAGAAATTAGCTGGTGGAAACACTTATAATTTTAATCAGATTAATAATAGCCCTAAGGCTTTGACTAGATTAGAAATCTATCGTCAAACAAGAAATCAATTCGCACAATTAAAGGCGGTGATTACATAGTGATTAGGAAAGTTACGGTAGAGAGAATAGATGGAAAGGGAAGTGTTTTAACGCTTCCCTTTAATCAAAGCCAAGTTTATAGATATATTTTGAAAAATATAAGTGGATTAGGTCCAGTTAAAGCAGAGTTAAATACTTCTGCTATCGCTACAAAAGATGGAGTGCTATATAATTCACAACGAATTGATTCAAGAAATTTAGTTTTTGATATTCTTTTAAAAAAAGAAAATGGAATAACTATTGAAAGCTCTCGACAAGCGTTGTACGAATATTTTCCTAGAAATGTTATTTTAAAGTTTACTTTCTTTACAGATAACGTAACTGTGTACTGTTCTGGGTTTGTTGAGAGCAATGAAGCTACTATGTTTGACGAATCATCTACGCAATCAATTAGCGTTATTTGCCCAGACCCTTATTTTTATGACGTTGAAACAAAAACACTATCATTAAACGGAATTGTTAAAACTTTTGAATTCCCATTTGAAAATCAGCAAAACAATCGCTCTATTGAATTTGGTGTAATTATAAAAAATAGCACCGGAAACATTTTCTACACAGGTTCACAACCAGTTGGAGTAGAGATTGTGATCAAGTTTAATGGTGATGTTTCAGGCTTACAAATATATAATGCAAATACGCGTGAAAAAATCGAATTTAATAATGTTCAATTTCACAACAAACAGGAATTGAGAATTAATTCAAAACGTGGCGAGAAGTCAATCGTACTTGCTGATGCAGGCACTGAAACAAATCTATTAAATCGTCTTACAAATGATAGTCAATTCATTCATTTGCAATATGGCGATAACGTATTCGCTTACAAAGCAATACTTGGAAGTGAACATGTTTCGATGATTGTTACAAACAAGGTTATCAAAGAGGGAATATGATTATTTATTTACTTAATAAGAATTTTGAAAAGGTAAGAGTAATTGATGACTACATTTCGCTTATATGGACGGACAGATACAACGAATCTGGAGACTTTGAACTATATTTAGAAGCAACTTTACCTAATGTTTCTGCTTATCAAATTGGCATGTATCTTTCAAACACAGAGAGCGAACATATGATGTTGATTGAAACAATTGAAATAAAATCCGACTTGGCAGATGGCTCAAAGTTAATCGTGAGTGGGCGCTCGTTAGAAAGTTTGTTGACCAGACGTATAGTTTGGAATCAAACAGTATTTGCAAACAAAAGCATGCAATATATTATTCACCAAGTAATCAATGATGCGATTATTTCTCCTTCTAATCCATCGAGAAGAATCGAAAACTTCTTTTTCGATGATTTGAACGATGAACAAATTAATTTGATTAAGTTGGATAAACAATATACAGGCGATGATATTTATTCAATTGTATGTGATTTATGCACTCAATATGGAATAGGGTTCAAACTCATTCGCACAAACAATCAATTTCATTTTGGATTATTCAAAGGGAATGATCATACACAGGATGGGAATTCCTTCGTCGCATTTTCACCCAAGTTTGACAACTTAATTAGTTCAAATGTCATTACTTCCGTAAAGGGTTCTGCGAATGTTGCATGTATTGCTGGTGAAGGCGAAGGGAGCAATAGAAAATTATCAAGCACAGATGATACTGTTGCTGGCTTAGATAGAGTAGAACTGTTTGTTGATGCGCGTGATATTTCATCAAAAACAGAAAATGATATAACTCTAACGGATGAGCAGTATCAATCACTTTTGAAAGATAAAGGAGAAGCAGAATTGAATTCACATTCAGTTCAAACGACAATTGAAAGCGAAGTTGATTACAATGGGATTTTCAAATTTAAAAAAGACTTTGATGTTGGCGATATTGTAATTGTATCGAATGAGTTTGGGTTTATTGAAAAACTACGAATAACAGAAATGGTTGTTAGTGACTCAGTTAACGGTCTAACATTTGTTCCAACATTTAAAGCAATCTAATAGACCAGGAGGTAGAAATGGCAGTTAAAAGTGGATTCTTTAACTCTATGAATCATGACCGTATGTATGATGCGGATGATTTTAATTCGATATTTGATGGAATCATTACGGATGGAGTATTTGGCAATATTGGCAATCGGTTTCAGGTAACACAGACTGGTGGTATGACCGTAAACATCGGAACAGGGAAGGCACGATTGCACCAAATATTTGTTGAGAATGATGCGAATCTTTTATTAACGATTCCACAATCCGACATATTGCTAAATAGAATAGATTCTATTGTTGTCCATGTTGATAAAACAGTAAATGGAAGAGTTGGCAATATCATTGTCAAGAAAGGAGTTCCGTCTCAAAACCCTGTAACACCATCGCTTGAAAATGATGGGCAAATTTATGAAATGCCAATTGCAAATATCAAAGTGAACGCAAATGTAAGCAAAATCACTGCAAGCGATATACAATATATGGTTGGCCGAAACACAACACCTTTGATTACTGCGCCCATGCAAACAATCAACGTAGATTTATATGTAAAAAATATGGAAAATCAGTTTAAAGACTGGTTTGCAGAAATGAAAGAAAAACTGTCACAAGATGCCGCAGGAAATTTGCAAAATCAAATTACCGCAATTAAGAACGAGCAATCACAACTCTTGCAAAGAGTTTATCCGATTGGCTCGTTTTATATTTCTGAAGCGACAGTGAGTCCAGCCACATTATTCGGTTTTGGCAGATGGGAGAAGATTGAAGATAGATTCTTGATCGGTGCTGGCAAGAATATGCCAATCAAATCTTCTGGTGGCAGTAAAACACACGCTCATGGAAATAAAGATGGTCGCAATGGAAACTTGGCGGCCGCAATCGGTGCAGCTAACAATCAACCGAATACAATCGGTTACAAGGCTGCAAATGACACGAATATTGGGGCAGTCGGTGGTGCGACATATGTTGTTGCTGGTACTAGCATAGGTTTTGGCAGTTGGAACCACTTTACGCAGGTTGTTGGTCAAACTGCAGAGGATAGCACACTGCCTCCTTACTACGCAGTTAACATTTGGCGTAGAGTTTCATAGGCTAAAAGGAGGTTAAGAAATGGATATTAAATTAAATGATGGCAGAAGCTTCGGAATCACTTCTTATCAGAAGAATAGTTTTGAATTGATGATTCCGTTCAATAAGATTTATGATACATCAGTGTTGATGACTCAAAACAATGTTTCAGGCTCTAAAATCATAGACTCTAGCACAGGGAAAGAAACAGTCATTTATCAATTCAAAGCAGTAAAGCCTTTGGGGTTTGAAACTAAGATAGTTGATAATAACAATATTAGTATTAGGTTTTCTTTTGATGAAGTTACCGAAACAGAGCTAGAACTGGCTAAGCAGAGAGCAGAATCCGAAGCAGTTTCACATTTTATAGCGTTAGGATTACAAAATGCAGAAATAAAAGACGTAATCAAGTGGTCGAAGTTCTTGGATGATTGGAATGCGTTCAAATTCCCTTATAAAAAGGGAGAGCGCTTCAAATACAAAGGCAATCCATACGAGGTTGTCGAAGCAGTCACATCAAGCGAGTACAATACTCCAGATAAAGACAGTAAGCATTACAAACTGTTAAAAGCAAGTGAGAACAGCCAAGATAAGCCAAAAGTCGATATAAAGCCGTGGGATGAAAAAACAACCTATTCTAATGGTGACTTAGCAATCGCTAGAGGAATTGTATTTGTCTCAAAAATCGATAACAATAAGGGCAATGAGCCAGGCTTCGGAAATGCCTGGGATTATTACAAAGAAAATTAAATGTTGCTATTAAGGCGGCTATAAAGTCGCCTTTTTAGATAGAAAAGAGGATAAATCATGAATGAAGATTTAGCTTTAACAGCAGAGCAGTTAAAAGAATTAAGCAACAATAAAGCAGAGAAAGTAGAGGAATAATTTATGGGATATTCAGCTTTAACCAATGCAGCAATCATGAGTCCTAATCATTCAGGCTCACGCTACAATTCAATATCAAAGATCACTATCCATCACATGGCTGGTAATCTTTCAATCGAGACGTGTGGGAACGTCTTTTTAAATCCGAACAGACAAGCATCATCTAACTATGGAATTGGATCAGATGGCCGAATCGCATGTTATGTCGATGAAGAAAATCATCCGTGGACATCCGCTAACTGGGAAAACGATGATCGCGCAATCACTATTGAAGTAGCAAATAGCGAAAGCGGTGGCGATTGGCCAATCAGTCAAGCTGCGTATGCTTCTTTAATTAGATTGTGTGCGGACATCTGCAATCGCTACGGAATTTATCCATACTATGACGGAACACCATCCGCAACATTAACGGAGCATTGCATGTTTGTAGCAACAAATTGTCCTGGTCCTACAATCCATGCTATGCAGGTAAATCATGTTATCGAAAATGACATTCGCGCAGCTATGGCAGGTGGTGCAATTAGTACTCCGCAATCAACGCAACCGGTTAGTGGTGATGTTGAAGATTTAGCACGTAGAGCAATTGCGGGTGAGTTTGGAAATGGTGATGCAAGACGTGCTGCATTAGGCGATATGTATAGTGCAGTCCAAGCACGCATTAATGAAATCTATGGTGGTATTCAATCTACACCATCGTACTCTATTGATGATATTGCACAGAGAGTGATTGCCGGCGAGTTTGGTAACGGTGTAGACCGTATCAATGCATTAGCTTCAGCAGGATATGACAATGTGGCAGTACAACAACGTGTAAACGAGATTCTTCAAGGCGAAACGACTCCAAACGCATCGCAGGATGACATGAGCGCTATTGCGGAAGCGGTCTACCGCGGTGATTATGGCAATGGGCAAGACCGTATTAACGCATTACGTGCGGCAGGATACGATCCAGATGCAGTACAACGTGCAGTAGACCGAATTTACTACGGACTATAACAGGAGGTGGTTTCATGCATGAAGGAATCAATCCTGTTTACCTTAGTCTTTTAGTTTCGCTAATTGGTCTAGTTGTAACAATCTGGAGTGTTAATTCTACGATCCATAAGGGCAATAAAGACCAGGCTAAGGAGTTAGCTGAAGAACTTGGCAAAATGAATGCAAACATAACCTACGTGAAGGAAGGCATCACAGATTTAAAAGCTACAACCAGAGACGTAAGTAACCGAGTTATGTCTCTGGAAAATCGCTTGGCACAAACAGAAACATCTGTAATATTTCTAAGCGATAGAATCAAACAAATCGAAGAAAGAAGGGATAATAAATGAAAGACAAACAATATTGGGTAAAATGGGGAAAGGCAGCAGCAATAAGAGCATTAAAAACTGCAGCACAGACATTCGTAGCGACGGTCGGAACGGCTGCTGTAATCGGCGATGTCAACTGGCAGATGGTACTATCTGCTTCAGCACTGGCGGCTATCTTGTCATTAGGTACTTCCGTTGCAGGATTGCCGGAAGTCGAACCGACAGAAACAACAAAAACCGAAGAAGATTTGAAGTAATTGAAAGCCTACTCTCTTAATTGAGGGTAGGTTATTTTTTTATTTGATTTATAAAAAACACTTTACATAGTGCCGTCAATATGTTATTATATAAATGTAGAAAGGAGGTAAGATGAAAAACAAAATAAAAACCGATGAGATGAAAAAACTTGGCCGTGATTTCCTCGTCGGTGTACTATCAGGAGTAATTGCTGGACTTATCACATGGTGGATTACCAAGTGATAACAGCTAGGGGCGAAAGCCCCTCTCCTTTAATAAATTATATTTGTTTTTCATTAAATATCAAGTATGCCTATTTATATCGTTGTATCTGTTTTGGTGGCGAGTATTGTAACTGTTTTAATTATTAGAAATAGAGGTGAAAAGTAAAATGTCGAAAAAAAGTAGTGGAGATTTTGATCAGAAGGAATACATTGCAGCGTGGCGTTCAAAAAATATGATGCGTGTATCTGCTACATATAAAAATAAGTTTGTTTTAGCTTTTCGTGAAGCATGTCAAAAACTTGGTGTAACTCAAGCAGACGTAATCAGAAATGCAATGCAAGATGCTATTGACAAAGCAAAAAATAAATAAAAGTTGACCGGAACATAAGAAAAACCGCTTAAATAGCGGTTTTATTTGTTATGGAGCGAGTTAGCGAAACTAGTCTGTTCTACTTCTGCAATTGGCACGTCTCTAGCAGGTCTACCAGAAGTAGAACCAACCAATGACACCGAGGAAGAGTTAAAGTAGTAAAAATCCACCAATGCGGTGGGTTCTTTTTTTATGCAATTTCTTCGAATGTTTCTGTATCTTCCTCGTTTTCAAAGCGCATGATAATAGAGATATTATTCATATCGTCGAAGCACGCCAGGAAGTAGTCCAAGAAAGGCGTATATTCGCCCCATTTTAATGATAAACGATTGCTGCAGATAAAGTCAGCGTCATAGTTGAAGCGCTGGAGAACGGGTGCAGCGAGAAGAGAAGCGAACACGCGGTCGCCGTCTTTACGTTCTGGTTCAGCTAGGTCTATATTTATCAATTTCTGCGCGTTCTCAATTGTCATATTTCCGACAGAAGTAACGCCATTGCGATATTTTCCGATTAACTGTTCGGAAATTCCGGACTTCTTACTGAGCGAATAAGCAGTCTCGCTGCTGTCTAATACTTCCTGGACCATTTCAATTAGATTAATCTTTTCCATTTTTTCCTCCTTTAGAAAACGATTTCCTTTATTGATTGTAATTGTTCGTGATTTAATACTGTTGCCTTTGTTAAGTTGATATGTAGCACGTTTCTAATTGCATTGTACTTTTCAGCCCACTTCTTAGTCTTCTTATGAGATACGATGTAATACACCTGTGCGCTGATTTTTTTATCTTCTAATTGGTCATCGGTTTTATCTGCCCATTCAAGTAGTGACTGGATCATGTTACTTGCCTGTTGCATTGTCATGAATTGTTTGTTCTGATAATATTCGTAAATTAATTCTGGACATTCTTCTTGTTTCTTACTGATTAGGCTTTCGATAAATTTTTCTTGTTTGTATGTCATCTTTGTCATGATTTTTAATGCCTTTCTTTTTACATCTATATACTATCATTATTTATAGTATATGTCAATACATTTACTATAAATATTTTTAGTAAATGTTTTTCAGAGACTATTAAAAATGAATAATTTACTGGTCAACTTTTTGGTCAACTTTTTTAAAAAATCGTGGTCTGTCGATGCACGAATATGCAGTAAAATAGCAGTTTTTACATAGCCTGTCACATCAAAAAACACCCTCAATCTTTTCTCATCACTCGCTCCATTAGTTTAATTAGTCCAAAGTCAGGGGCTTTTTTTATGTCTTTTTTGCTGTGATATTATGCGTATTTTTGCATCTTTTAAGGGTTTTTGACAAAGAGAATTTGCGCTTTTTTACTATATTTTCTTGTGAAATTATTGTTATACTATATACAGATGCAAGGATTTGCATAGATTCAATAGGGGAAACAGGAGAAAATGAAATGAAGAAATTAAGTGTATTATTGTTGGCATTGGCAGTAACATTTGGATCTGCTGGTTGTACAAGAAAGACATTATCTGACATTGTAAATGAAAACAATGGTGGTACAGAAAACAATACAACAACAGGTTCAGATAACGGCTATCATGAATATGAAGTTGGTGATTCAGTTGAGACAATGTTCTTTAACTTCACAGTAGAAGACTTCTTATCTTCTACAGATATTAGTGGAAATAAGCCTGATGCAGGTAAGCAGTTCGTGGCTGTAAAGCTTAAAGTTGAAAATACATTTGGCCAAGATATCCAGATGTTCTCAACAGACTTCTTACTTGAATGGGATAAGACAAGTGCTGATGACAAGGGTGTAGATGGGCCTCACTCTTATTATGATAAGGATGCAATCTTCAACGAAGAGTTTGAAAAAGAATATACTCTAACATCAGGTGAGTCTAAAGAAGGTGTTCTTGTGTTTGAAATTCCTGAAGGTGTAACAGATGTTTCACTTACAGCACAAGATATTTATAACGATAAACAAGGTAACCAGCACAAAGGTGACGTTTACATCGTTCATATTGATTTATCAGCACAACAATAGGAATGAAGCTGAATTATCCATTGGATAGTTCAGTTTTTATATGTGAATTAGAAATAATTGTATAAATTGGATATGCTATACATATAAATAAGGGAGATTTTAAGTAATGAGAGAATTTACACCTGGAGATATCATTCAACATTTTAAAAGAGAAACAGTTGATCAAAATAGTATGCAATACCTATATGAATTTATTGGTATTGCGACACATTCTGAAACTCGTGATAGGGTAGTAGTTTATCGAGCTTTATATGGAGATAAAGGATTATTTGTTAGACCGTATGAAATGTTTATGGAAGAAGTAGATCACGTTAAGTACCCAGAAATACGACAAAAATATCGTTTTGAAAAAATTGGAAAGTAGAATATTCACAAGTTAAATTGTTATTTTTTGTTATTTTATTTGTATTAATCGGTAATAAATAAGTATTATTATAAAAAAATATGACAATTGTATAAAATTAAATGTTTTCAAAAGAGGCTATTTGTAGCCGCTTTTTTTAACTTCTCATTTTCATATTATGTAAAACAAACAAAAAAGACCGTGAATTATTAAGGATTTATAAAGTGGATATGCGTTGACGGTCATTTTGCATGGTGTTATGATTTTCTCATCGGAAACGCGAAAGCGCTTTCCATAGTTTCAAAGCCAAATAATTTAGGGGAGGAAAGAAAAACTTTTATGAAGAAATTATTTGCGGTTATGACTTCTGCGGTTTTAGCACTATCACTTGTTGGTTGTGGTTCTAAGACAAGCGACAAAGGCGGAAGCTCAAACACAGAATCATCAGTTTCAAACGCTGATAAGCCATTAGTATGGTACAACCGTCAGCCATCTAACAGTACAACAGGTGAGTTAGATAAAGATGCTTTAAACTTCAACAAGGATACTTACTATGTAGGTTTCGACGCTAACCAGGGTGCTGAATTACAGGGTAAGATGGT
>ERZ773197.734-NODE-734-length-24740-cov-7.660361_pt1 | contig 24740 bp, 20 predicted proteins | sample MGYA00580999_ERZ773197 | MGnify/ENA primary metagenome ERZ773197 (study PRJEB29015, sample SAMEA2738166) | human oral metagenome | biome: human oral; feature: human-associated habitat; material: saliva | place: China | collected 2185 ...
TCAATAGGAGTACCAGTTAATGCAAACCTTGAAACAGCCCTGATTTCCTTAATAGCCTTCGCATTCTTAGTCACATTATTTTTAATATATTGAGCCTCATCAGCAATAATATATCTAAACAAATAATTTTTCTCTTTATATAATTCCAAATCTCTTTTTAATAAATCATATGAAGTAATAACTAAATCATAATTATTTAAATTATTAATAATTTCATTACGTTCACATTGATCACCTGAAACAACAATACAATTAATTGATGGAGTAAATTTCCTAGCTTCTTCAAACCAATTTAAAGTCAACGAACTTGGGCAAACAACTAATACAGGAAGTTTATCTTTAAAATCATCTAAAGATTCAAAATACGACAAAATGACAGAAAGCAATTGTAATGTTTTACCAAGACCCATATCATCAGCTAAAATACCACCTAATCCATAAGAATCTAAAGATTTAATCCAATCAAAACCAACTTTTTGATATTCTCTTAAACTTACATTAAGACCTTTAGGAAGATCAAATTTTTCGTTAATCTGTTTATCATAAACATCACTAATCAAATTTTTAAAATTCTTATCTTGCTTACTATAAATATCATTTTTCTTTAAAATTTTATCCAAATAAAGCCCTCTAAAAACAGGTACAGATAAACTATCATTTTTAAGTTCATCATATTCAATATCAGTACCATTAACAAGCTCTTGCAAAACATCTAAATTATTATTAGTTAAATCAATATAATCACCATTTTTCAATCTATGAAAACTCTTCTTTAAAATATAATCTTTCATAATTTCTTTAATCTCAGATTTATCAAAATTAAATTGAGTTAAATCAATATTAAGCAAATTATTTTCTATCTTAACTCCCATTGAACTAATCTTAGGAACAATCAACTGCTTTTTCTTAAATTCATCTGTAGCAAGAACTTCAAATTTAATAATATATTTTTCAATATCATTTTTTAAAAACTCAAAAATTTTTTCATTATCAACTAACATAAGTCTAGAATTAGAAGCATCAAAAACAAATCCAGAATTACTAAACATATCTAAAATTTTTGACTCTTCAACAACATTCCTTGAAATATTACTATCAACTTTTTCAAAAGGATTAAATTCAAAATTATCATATTTAAATTTAATATCAGCTATAACATATCCCTCTTTACTATAATCTAAAAATAACTTGACTTTTAACTCTTGAGGTTTATATTTTTCAATCTCATCAACATCAATATCAATATTTACATTACTATTAATCTTTAGTAAAACTAAAGAATAAAAATCCGCAAACTCTCTTTTTGAAAAAACAATATCCTTAACAAAATTAACTCTAAAAACATTCAAAAGTTTTAAAACAGTTCTATCATATTCTTTAGAACACCTATACATCTTATTATTTCTAAAAAAATATGTATATTTAATTCCAGAAATAATAGTATAATTATAAATATCTTCATCAGTAAAAATTTCAAATTCTTTATCATTTTTTTCAAAAACCTTAAATTTCAAATCAGGTTCATTATCCACAAACTGTACATCAACTGTTGAATTTTCTATTTGAGACTCAACATATCTTCCTTTCAAACTCTCAAACAAATCATCAAGTCCTTTACCAGAAATCTCAATAAATGAATCATTTAACGCAGTTCTCAAATATCTATGATTTTTATCATTTATATATCTAATCATCTCAGCATATTTCATTAAAAACTTAAGAATAGGTTGACTTTTATCATCAAAAGCATCAATACAATGTAAAAACTCAACTTTTTTGCCATATTTAACAAATTCATGATTAATAATATTTTCATAAAATTCTACAATACTTTTAATCTTATATTTAGTATTATTACCAATTCTAAACATAACTTTAATATTCTTTAAATCAGAATCAAAAACTAAAATAGGCTCCAATGAATATTTCTGTCCAACATAATCATCATTCTTAACAACAACTTGATCATCATTATAAAAATCATTAATCATTTGCCTAAAAATCCTATAATTATCTGAATCACATTTATTTTCAAGATTTGATTCATCACTAAATAAATTTTGATATAATTTATTATTATTAAGTGCTTCAGTAGCAGCAAAAACATGCTTACAAGCACCAAAAGTCGTCTTATATTTATCACAATTACAACTCAAATCTTGAATTTCTCCATTTGCAACAGACAAATAAGATTCAAACTTATTTTTTACATCTTGAACAACAGCATAAATAACAAAATTATCACTATCAACAAAATTAATTTTTGTTAATTTAACCTTTTCATCATTATAAACACTTTCAGAATATCTTATTTCTTCATCATTTAATACATCTTTAATCTCATTAAAAACTTTATCATTAACAACCATTTTACACCAATTCCCTGAAACTTTACTAGCTATCAATTATACAACAAAAAAAAAAAAATAACAAGTAATGCAAGACCATCACATACAACAAAAAAACTGGGTTATATCAGCCCAGTTTTTAAAATTATTTATTAATATTTTTAAATTTATTATATGAAAAAACAGCAATTAAAACAATACTAATCACACTAATCATAAATATAGGCAAAGCTCCTGTTTGAGGCAAACTACCATTACTAACTGTATTATCCTTATATTTCTCCATTGTTTCATCATCAATCTTATCGACTTTTTTATCATTAATATGATTTTCGATTTTAGCCGCATTTCCAACAGGCAAAACTGCAAAATAATCTTTATTATCCTTTTTATCATTTAACTTTAAATAAATAAACAATTTATCAGATATAATAACATCACTTAAATTCTTTAAATTCTTTGAATTAACTTTAATAGTAGTTGTATAAAAACCATTTCCCTGTTTAGTAAATTTCAAATCATCAATCTCATCATAATTATCAAACTTTTCTCCACCATTTCCAGCAATTCTATAACTTAATTTAAATTTCTTAACATCATCCAAATTAAGATCACTAATCTTAATAACAACTTCAGCATAATTCTTCTTTTCATCAGTATATACATATTTATCTGCCTTAACAACTTCAGCTTTAACAGTAGATAATAAATCTTTATCTTCATCAGGATTTACATCACCATGTATATTATGAATATTATCAGTAGTATTTGTATTTCCACTAGGAATCTTATTTTCATCATCACTAATTTTATTCTGTATAATATGATTTTGAACAACATCATTATTAGCAATTTCATTTTGAATTTTATTTTCATCAACAACATTATTATTAATAATATTTGATACAATTGAATTAGCAATCAATTGATTTTGTAAAACTCTATTATTATATTCATTTTCCTGTATAATTTTATTTTCAGCTATTTGATTATCAATAACTTTATTAGCTTCTTCTTGATCACTAATAATCTGATTTTGTTTTACTCTATTAGCAAACTCCCTATTTTCTTCAATTTTATTATTAATAATTTGATTTTCAATTATCTTATTTTCTGTAATTTTATTTTCAACAATATGATTCTCTACAATTTTATTAGTTACAACTTGATTTTCAATAATTTGATTAGAAACAATTTGATTATTAATAATCTGATTATCCTTAATTTGATTTGCAACTATTTGATTCTCAATAATTTTATTTTCATCAACATTAGGCTTTGGCTTATCAGCCTCAATAATTTGAATATTAAAATATACCGAATTAGAAAAACCATTATATTTTAACATAATAGTCTGTAATCCAAGTTTATTAGAATTATAATTTGAATAACTAATATCTTCAGAATCCATTGGCACAACTTTTACATTACCATCTGAATAAAAAACTCTAAGTAGTCCACCAGATAAATCTAAATTTTCTCCCTTTTTATAAACAACTTTATTAGGATTATTTGCAATTTCAATATTATTAATAACTACTTTAGGTTTTTCAACAATATTAACATCAAACTTAACACTCTTACTTTTATAATTAACAGTTAAAGTATTTTTTCCAACTTTAGAATTATCAAAACCTGTAACTTTAACATCACTAGAACTCATTGGAATATTCATAATCGTCTTATCAGAATAAATAACTCTAATAAAACCACCAGATAAATTAAGTTCATCTGTTTCTTGAACATAATTAACTTTATCAGGCATATTCATAACTTCAATTTTATTAACAGTAACTGGTTTGTCTTTAACTAAAATCTCATAATTAATAGATTTACCATCATAAGTAACTGTAACATTTTTCTTACCAGAAATACTCATATTAGGAGTAGAAAATTTAACATCCGAATTATCAGTTGAAATACTATAAGTATTTCCACCACTATAAACTGCTTCTAACACACCTCCACTTTTATCAAGAGGTTCATTAACAAAATACTCCTGTTTAGTTGGATATTTTTTAAATTTTAAAGAAACAATTTCCTTAGGAGGATCAACTATATTTACAACAAAAACAGCCTTATTACCCATATAATCAACAGTTATATTCTTTGGCCCAACAACTGAATTATCAAATCCAGTAATTTTAACATTACTATCATTAAAATCTTTAGTAACAGTTTCTCCATTGCTCATAGAAACTATAATCTTACCACCAGTTAAATCAAGATCCTCCAATCCTTTAGCATATTCAAGCTTATTAGGATCACTAATTATCTTTATTTTTGTAGAATGTGGCTTAATTCCTGGAATCATAACATAAGCCTTCAAACTAGAATTTCCCTTACCTCTTCCAATAAAATCTTGCCAACGTTCACTATTATTATTATCAACAAAATTAATAAAAGTTTCACCAGTAGAATTTTCAGAAGCAGTAAATCCAGGAATATTACTTTTAGGCTCATAATTCAAATGAAATTCATTATTAACATCTGGAATTTTAACTCCGATTGCAAACTTTGAACCAGTTAATACAACAGGAGAATCCAACTTTATAGTATGAAACCCTTTATCTAAATACTTATTAGAAACAGACTTAAGTTTAGTTAAATCATCATTATCTCCATTAACAAAAAATTCATAATTTCCTGCAACAGGAACATCAAAACTAAGTCTTGTTATCTTCTCCCCATTATTAGCAGTATCTCTAGAATAAACTTCTGCAACACTTAATTGATTAATAACAGGTCCTTTATTAACATGATAATCTATTATTGGTGGTAACACTTGATGTTGATATCTGTAATCAAAATTTTTACCTTCTTCTGCATCAACAAACCCAAAAGTTTCTGTATATGATGTCTTATCATAATAAGATAAATATTCATAAGAAGATAAATTTCCATATGAATTCTTAAAAATCCAAGCACCATTCTTTCCAGGATTTTTCTTAAAATTAGAAGCACTATAATTATCATCCCAACCAACTAAAAGAACAGCATGTGTAGGTGATTGATTTTCTTGTAAAGGAACATCACAATACCTAGCATGGTTTTTCAAATTCGAATAACCATCACCATAAAAATAATTAAGTGAAAAATAAACACCACCATAATTTTTAATATGATTCTTAATCTTAGGAATAAGCTTTTCAACTTCACCTTCATCTATATTATTAATTATAGAAAAATCAATTGTATCAAGAGGTGTAGCAGACTGAGTAATATTTTTTATTGAAGACAATTCAATTCTGGGTTCTCTAGAATTATACTTTAACCATTTTTCATCAATAGGGCCAAACCCATTTGTCATATATGATAACGCTTCTCTAAAATTCCCACCATCTTCTTTATTAAAATCAAGTCCCTTATTATTCTTCTCATTATTTAAAAACATATCATATCTAGCACCATATTTAAGATGTGCCTCAGAAAAATCAAACTTTTTAGTAGAAAGACCATTCTTATAACGTTTAAGGGCTAAAGTTGATTCTAAAGCCCCTATTGATGCAAAATCCCAACAATTATTAGCATTTTCCTGATCTCTTGGAATTATATTTTCAGGTATTACATCTCTCAAATCAAACTTAGCCCCTAATTGACCATCATTTCCAAGCATAAGCTTAAAAACATTATCATAATAATTTGAATTAATAGTATTAGTATTTCCATCAGTATTTAATACTGACACTCCAGTAGCAAAAACAACATTGGACATTAACAACAATATCATAAAAAAACTACTTAAAATAACTAATCTCTTATTCATAATTTTATTTTCCTTTAATTTTATTTTTTACTATTTTATCTTTATTGTAAGCAAAAATCACAATAATTATTGTAATAAACATTGCTATTATAATAATTGGCTTTGCACCAGTTTGAGGTAATAAGCCCTTAACAGTTGTAGGATCTCCATTTTTACCAATTCCATATCCGCCTGTAGGCAAATTAGTATATCCTCCGCCATTTCCAGTATTTCCAGGATTTGAAGGTCTTGTAGGAAAATTAGTCTCTGCTTCACCATCATATAATGTCTTACTTACTACAGTACCAGATACTTCAGATTTATCTGATTGTCTATAACTAGGTTTTCCACCCATTTCAGGATTCAAATTCTCACTAATTTTAATTTTATATTTATCTTCAAATCCTTTATATCTAACAGTAAGAACTTCCTCTCCAACTTTAGTATTATCAAACCCTTCAACTGTAACTTCTGGATTTGTCATTTTAACTATTCCAAATGTACCATTATCATAATAAACACGAATCTTACCACCAGCAAGATTTAAATTATCATAATATTGAATATATGAATTTTTTGGAGATACTTGAATTTGAATACCCACAACATTAGCATTTGCAGGTGCAGCACCAACAGATGCATACAATCCCATATCTTCTTGACCTTTTTGCAAAATAACACTTCCAGGAATCATAATATTATTATAAACAAACGTAATAACAATATTATCAGAATCACCATCAAAATTAACTGATTTCTCAATATCAGGAGACATCATATTAACTAATTCATATGACCCATCATCAAATTCAACTAAAATAATACCATTAACTAAATAAATTCTAGAAGAATCTGAATAAACCAAATTATCAGGATTCTTATAAATTCCCATAGAAGAAATATTCTTAGTTGTATCAATGTTATTCTCAACAATCTGTACATCAGCTTGTATTTGAGCAAGATCTACTGCAAATACACCTTTTTCCATATTTATCAATACAATCAATACTAAAAAAATAAATATTAAATTAACTAAAATTTTCATTCGTACTTTCATAATCTTGCCCTTTTCAAAACTATTTTAATTTTTTATCAGCTTTTACCTTGTAAACAACTCCAATCACCAAAACACCAATTATAACTATAAATATACCTATAGTTTCACCAGTTTGTGGTAATCTACCTTTTACAACTGTATTATCAAATTTATCACTTTTATTCTCTTTATTATCTTTATCAACATCTTTTACTAATTCAACTTTAACAGTCTTATCATAATCACTAAAATTAGAATCATAATCTGAAAGCGAAAAATCATTTTTAAGTTCTCTCAAATTAACTAATAATAAATCTACTTTTTTCAAATCATCAAGATTTTTAATATCTGTATCTTTTAAAACATATTCAAAATAATATGTTCCATCATTATCCTTTTTCAAATCTTTTGTATTAAATTTAAATTCCTTATCTCCAGACTTCTTTTCTAAAACAATCTCATTCTTAGTCATAGAATCTCTTAATTTAGTACTATAAACATAATTCAAATTTAAACTTTTAAACTTATCATCAATTTTAATATTATATAATTTAATTTTCTTAACATTACCATTTTCAGAAATTTTAACTTTCAAATCTCTAATTGTACTTTTCCTTAAATCATATTCATTAGAAGAATAACCAGGCTTTATAGGTGGCTTATCAGATGGCTTAGTTGTATTATCATCCTCAGTAGGATTCCAAACATCATCACTTTCTTTATCTACTTTAACTAATACATCAAAACTAGTAACTTTCCCATCATAACTAACATTAACCTTTTTATTACCAATAGAACTATTATCAAATCCTGAAACTTCAACACCAGAATCACTCATTGAAATAACAACAGTACTACCATCACTATAATAAACTTTAAGATCTCCACCATATAAATTTAAATCTTCTCTATTAACAACATATTCTCTTTTATTAGGCAAATTCTTAACTTCTATTTTAGTTACTTCTCTTTTAGGAGTCTCTGGAAAAGTCTTATTATTATCATCTGGCTTTGTATCACCACCAACAGGATTACTTGAATGTGTATCATCAGGCTTATTTTCTTTATCTACAAAATTTACTGTATAAGCTTTCAACGCCAGATCCGCATCATTAAGTACTTCAAATTTTGGGGTTTTTCCAACAGCATCAATCGCCAAATATGATTTTTTAGTAGGCTTAAAATGATCAAACCAATTAACAGTTCCACCAGTATATTTACTATCATTACTTTGAACAGCAAGATGCAAATTAGGTGAATTAGTTACTCTAGCAGCAACAACAAAATCATTTCCATTAATTTTAAGAGGTTCTTCTAAATAAATTGTATGATAACCTGCATTCAAATGAATCTTCGTATCAAAATTTTCAAGTTTTAACTTAACAAACTTATCAAAATTAACATCTGAATCATTTAGATTAGCATAAAATTCATAATCTGCATCTTCACCAGCAAAAATTGAAACCTTAAGAAGCTTTTCATTTTCAGAATTCTTAGAATAAACCTCAGCTAAATCCATTTCTTGACTATTATTAGAATTATCCCAACCAACAATATTAACAATATTATAATTATTCTGATAAAGATTATCATAATCCTTACCTTCTCTAGCTCTAACAATACCATTATAATCATTAAGAGTTTTATCTTCATAAGAAATATATATATAACCTTCAGTATTAAACTTCAATGAATAATAATTCTTTCCATCATCTTTTCTAATTAAAGAAACAGGTTGAAAACCATACTCTGATTGGTAAGCTTGATTTAAAAATGTTTTAAAATCTTCATCACTAATTTGATTAGGTGAATTAATACCAATAGCTAAAAACTCATCTTTAGATTCTTGAAAAGTAAGAATTTTCAAAACATTAGTTTCAACATCATAATGACCACCATAAGAATTTTTAGCAATCCATGCACCATCTTTAGATGGTTTAACAGGAAAATTATCTTTAGAATAATTATCATCCCATCCAATAATAGTAACTGCATGATCAGGTGTAAGTGATTTATCGTTATAAACCGCACCTTTTATAGGATCAAAAGTTTTAACATCATATCCTGGAATCTTCATTCCAACATAAACACCACCATTATTAACAATATGTTCTTTAACAGCATTTCTAATTTTCAATCTTTCAGCATCATTTTTAGGTGTACCAAACATAATAGTATCCAAAATATCAGCAGACATATTTTTTCCACTTAATGAATTAATATCAACCGGCTCTTCAGAATTAAGATAAGGATAATCTTTTTCATCAACAACTCCATTGCCACATGTAACATTTCCAAGAGCTCTCATATTAAAGTTTCCACCAACATATTTAGGCATATCTAATCCATTAGGATTAACTTTTCCATTTAAATAATTATTATAAAAAGAACTTGAAACCATATATTGTTCCGAAAAATCATAAGTTTTATTAGGAAGACCTTTTTGCTTATTTTTTAATGCTAAATTACTCTCCAAACAAGCAATAGTTGTAAAAGCCCAACAAGAATTCTCTTTTCCTTGATTTCTAATAACAACATTATTGGGAATAACATCACGTAATGAAAACTTAGATTGATCAGAAACAGCTGAACTTCCAGCTATATAATACGGATTATTTGAATTCCACACATTAGAAGTAAATGTACCAATATCAAATTTTTTAGGAATATATCCAGATGAATTTAATTTATTAGAACTTTCCCACTCTTTATATTCATCAGTAACTGGAACTGCAACAGCTTTATCAAGAATACTTTTACCAAATGAAACATTTCCTAATAAAATTATTAATAAAAGAATAGTTAAACAACTAACTATAATTTTCTTATTTTTCATTTAAGCTCCTTTACTTATTTTTATTTGTCATTTCTTCTTTTAGCAAAAGTTGTTTCCATACTTTATCAACAATATTCTGAAATTCTTCAATCATCCATTCATTTCCAGGTTTAAACATATGAGCAAACCTTTTCTGCAATTTCAAAAACTCAACAACTGGTACTTTTTTAATTGGTTTATACACTTTATACACACCATTTTCCACTTCATAAATTGGCCAATAGCAAGAATCAACAGCCAATTTATTAATAAGCATCAAATCTTCCTCAGGATATTTCCAACCTCTAGGACAAGGTGAAAAAACATTCATATATGTTGGTCCTTCTGTATAAATTGCTTTTTCAGCTTTTTCATATAAATCTTTAAAATTTCCATACGCTGCTGTTTGACAAACATATGGCAAATTATGTGCAACCATAATCTCAGTAATATTTTTTCTTTCCTGCATTTTACCAGGAATAACATTCCCTTGTGGGGTTGTTGTTGTATCCGCAAATTTAGGAGTAGCTGAAGATCTCTGAATACCAGTATTCATATATGCACCATTATCATAACAAACATAAGTTAAATCATGACCTCTCTCCATTGCACCAGATAAAGCTTGAAAACCAATATCATAAGTACCACCATCACCTGCAAAAACTAAAACTTTAGTATCTTTATCACTAGGTAACTTTCCTTGCTTTTTCAAAGACTTATAAGCTGCTACAACACCAGAAGCAGTAGAAGCAGCTGATTCAAAAGCTGTATGAATATATGAATCTTTCCATGATGTATATGGATAAATAAAAGACGAAACTTCCAAACAACCAGTTGCATTTGAAACAACAACATGATCTTCAGACTTAACAGCTCTTAAAATCATCCTTATAATTGGAGGAGCTCCACAACCAGAACACATTCTATGTCCAGAAACATATCTAGATGGTTTATTAGCAATTACTTCTTTAACATTATACAAAGTTCTTACTTCCTTTCTTTCAAACCTAAATATCTATAAGGTTCTCTCATATCCTTTAAATTCTCTAAATCTTTATAAACGCTTGTAATCAACTCTTCAGTAACATCTCTGCCACCAACACCATATGAATAATTAATAACATTAACATTAACATTAACATTAACACCATTTGTAAACATTGATGAAACAATATCTTCATATAAAGGACCAGCAGTATTTGACAAAAAAGCTACTTTATCTAAAACTGCAACACTCTTAGCATTTTTAAGAACATCAACAATCATATCACCAGGAAATGGTCTAAAAACTCTAATCTTTAAAAGTCCAGCTTTAACGCCTTCGCTTCTCAATTTATCAACAACATCTTTAGTAGTACCAGCTGTAGAATTCATACAAACAACTACATAATCAGCATCATCAACTTTATACTTTTCAAAAAAATCATAATATCTACCAGTCAAATCACCAAATTCTTTTGAAACATTAGCAATTACATTAAATGCATTTTTCATAGCAACTTGTTGTTGCTTCTTATGTTCCATCAAAAATGGTTGTAAATCCATAGGTCCAACTGAAATAGGATTTTCACTATCAAGCAAATTAGTATGAGGTTTATATTTTCCAACAAATTCTCTAACAACACTTGTCTCAAGTAATTCAATATTTTCAATAGAATGTGATGTAATAAAACCATCTTGACAAATCATTATAGGTAATAAAACATCTTCATTTTCAGCAATTCTATGTGCCATTAACATATTATCATAAGCTTCTTGATTATTTTCTGAAAACATCATAATCCATCCACTATCCCTTACAGCCATAGCATCAGAATGATCACTATGAATATTCAAAGGTCCTGAAATAGCTCTATTAACTAAAGCCATTACAATTGGAAGTCTTGTACTAGAAGCTATTTGAATCATCTCCCACATAAATTCCAAACCATTTGCAGAAGTTGCAGTCATAGCTCTTGCACCAGCTGCCTCAGCACCAATACAAGCAGACATTGCACTATGTTCACTTTCAACAGGAACATATTCTGTATCAACTTCACCATTATCAACATAAGCAGCAAAATACTGTGGTATCTCTGTAGAAGGTGTTATAGGATAAGCTGCAACAACATCAGGATTAATCTGTTTCATAGCATAAGCTGTAGCCTCATTACCACTCAATCTTTCACGAATTCCCATTACTACCCCTCCTTATCCATTCTTATTGCTCCAAAAGGACAAACTTTAGCACAAACTCCACATCCTTTGCAATAATCATAATCAAAATCTTTTCTATTCAAATCTTTTCCAACAGGAATAGCATCCTCTGGACAAACAGGAAAACAAAGACCACATTGCTTACATTTATCTGAAATAAAAACAGGTTTCAAAATTCTCCAATCACCTGTTTTATAATTAACAGAATTACCACTATCACAAACAGTTCCACCAATTGTCATTTCTTCCCATGTAGAATCTTTATCTATATTCATTATATCTCCTTTAACGTAATTGATTAACCTCAGTTAAAGCTCTCTCAATTGCTTTAACATTACCACTTATTACTTCAGGTTTATTTGCAAATTTATGTTTAAATGAATCTTGCATATCATTCAAAAAGTCTTCATCATTCATAATCCCTGTAATCTTAACAATTGCAGCAAGCATAGCAGTATTAGGAAAATACTTTCCAATTGTTTCTTCAGAAATCTTTCTTGCATCAATTGTAAAAACATTACCAGTATATCCTTGTAAAGATTTTTCAAAATCTTCTAAATTTTTAGTTGTATTAATAACAATAGCTCCATCAGCTTTAAGTCCTTGTGTAACTGAAACTGAATCTAAAAGAGTATCATCAACAACAACAACATAATCTGGATAATATACATTATAATGTGATCTAATAGGTTTAGTACTTATTCTATTATAAGCTGTTAATGGTGCCCCAGTCCTTTCAGGTCCATATTCAGGAAAGCCTTGAATATATTTACCTGTATTAAAAGCAGCATCAGCAAATAACAAAGATGCAGTTTTAGCACCCTGTCCACCTCTACCATGCCATCTAATTTCAATTAAATCTTTCATTAAAAACCTCCTCTTCAAGGATTTCTAAATATAATACTAGACTTTTTACCATATTGATTATATAATTAGCGCAAAATAATGTCAATTTAAAAGAACAAAATCAAATATTTTTAATATAATTGACATATTTTAATATATAGAAAAGGATAAAAAATATGTTTAAAGAATTTAAAGAATTCATCTCACGTGGAAACGTAATGGACTTAGCTGTAGGTGTAATCATTGGTGGTGCATTCAAATCAATTGTCGATTCATTAGTAAATGACATAATAATGCCAATTATAACAATGATTACTGGAAAAGTTGACTTATCAGGACTATCTTTGCAAATAGGTTCAGCAAAATTATCATATGGAAACTTCATATCAGCAATTATTAATTTTCTAATAATATCAATCGTAATATTCCTATTAGTAAAATCAATAAATAAAGCAGAACACTTAACAACAACATTGAACAAAAATAATAAATCAGATGAAACAGAGCCAACAGAAAAAGAATGCCAATATTGTCTAAGCACTATTCCATATCATGCAACAAAATGCAAATATTGTGGATCAACAATAGAAGATGATGATAAAACAAACGAAAACGATTAAATATACAAAAAGTGTCTACATTAAATATCATATGTAGACACTTTTATTAAATCTTATTTATCGCAAACATTAACTTCATCAGCTTTAAATTTTTTAAAATAATAATTACCTTCATTATCTCTAAATTTAACTCTAATAGCTTCTTTTAAATATTCAACAGAATCAACTATTCCCTCACCTTCATCACTAGCCACAACTTTAGTACCAACTTTAGGAAGCTTTTTAGCCTTATATTCATAAACATTTTGTTCATATCTCAAACAACACATCAATTTACCACAATTACCAGTCACTTTACTCATATTAAGGGACAAATTTTGATCCTTAATCATTTTAACAGAAACTACATCAAAATCATTAAGAAAAGATTGACAACAAAGCTCTCTACCACAAACACCACAACAACCAAAAGTTTGTCTCAATTGATCTCTTACACTAATTTGTCTAAGCTCAATTCTAGTCTTAAAAGTAGCACCCAAATCTTTAACAAGATCTCTAAAATCAACTCTCTCTTCAGCTGTAAAACTAAAAATTAATTTAGATTTATCAAACAAATATCTCGCTTCAATTAAATTCATTTGTAATCCATAATCATTTATCTTATCTTTACAAATATTAAAAGCTTTTTTAGCTTCTTTCTCATTCTCATCAGCAATAAACTTATCATAATTACTTGCAACTCTAACAATAGACTTAAGTTCAAATTCAATCTTCTCATCATTAATCTTTTTATTAGCAACTGCAACAATTGCAAACTCCAAACCCATAAGAGTCTCAACAAGAACATAATCACCAACATTCAATTTATTATTAACAGAATCATAATAATAAACCTTACCATTTTCTCTAAATTTAACACCAACTACAATTCTCAAAATAACTCCTCATTATATATTTTCCGAAAATTCAATAACCATATTATCAATAGACATCTCTAAATTATTATTAGCATTAATCTTTTTTTTGGTATTTTCAACAATATCAATCAATTGAAAATATGAATCATTAAACAAAATAATATTTAAATACTCCAAAAACTTTATAACACAAACTTTATCATTAAAAATAACTGACTTATTAAACATATCAACAATATTCTTATTTTTCAAAGCCAAAACAAATTTTTCAACTTCAGAAAAATTAATAAGATCATCTTTTAAAATATCAATATTAGACAAACTACCATTTAAAACTTTATATAAATCAATATTAAAATTAGAAACATCAATTTTATTATCAACAATAAAATTATGAATATCCGAATTACTTAATTGATTAAATCTAAGCTCAATACATCTTGATTTAATAGTAGACAAAATACTACTATCATTACTAACAATTAAAATAAGTAAAACATATTTAGGTGGTTCTTCTAGCGTTTTAAGCAAACAATTCTGACTTTCAACAGTCATTAAATCAGCATCATCAATAATGTAAACAGCTCTATCAGAATAAATAGGTTTAATATTTATTAAAGATTGCATTTCTCTAATTTGTGAAATCTTAACACTATTCCCATCAGCTTTAATTTCATAAAAATCCCTTATTAAATCATCATTAAGAACATTTTTAGCAAACTCTTTAGCAATAGTATATTTTCCAACCCCCTTAGGTCCAACAAACATATAACTTTGTGAAACAACGTTATTCTCAATACATTCATTCAAATATTTTTTAATAGATTGATTACCATAAATATTATCAAACATCAATTCACCTTCTTTATAAATTCAAATCTATTAAACGGAAAAAATCTAAAAACGACTTTACTCTCAATTTTAGAAACTGGAATACAACCAAACTCTCTACAATCCATAGAACCACTTCTATTATCACCCATTAAAAACACATAACCTTTAGGAACCACAAAATTATTAAATACACCTGTAGCTTCTGTAACAACACCATCACTTAAATAAGGTTCTGAAAGCAATTTATCATTAATAAAAACATGACCATCTTTAATTTCAACTTTATCACCTTCAATAGCTATAACCCTCTTAATATAACTAGTCTTACCTAATTCCAATACATAATAACTAAACTTAGAAAAAACATTTTTAGGATTTATCTCATATTTAGCAACAGGATTATTTAAATCATATTCACCAGGCCCATAAACATTTTTACTAGGAGCTTCAAAAGTAACAACTTCACCCCTTTTAGGCATCTTAGCTTTAGCCATTCTATTCAAAATCAATCTATCATTAGGCTTATAAGTAGGATACATCGAATGTTGTTTTACAATAGTAGGAGTACCAATAAAATACTTAATAAAAATTGCTAAAACAACAGCAATAACAATACAATATATCCATTCTAAAACATTCTTAACATTTTCATTCATATAAAATTATACCTCATCTCCATTATAAGTAGGAATTTTAATAATAACTTCAGTACCTTGACCTAAATCACTATTAATTTTAATAGTTCCATTATTTTGTTCAACAATTTCTTTTGCTATTGAAAGACCAAGTCCAGTACCACCCATTTGTCTAGAACGAGCTTTATCAACTCTATAAAATCTTTCAAAAACTTTTTCAACATCAGTTTTAGGAATACCAATTCCATCATCCTTAATTTTAACATATGCATCATTATGAACAAAACCAATATAAATATCAATTTTTCCACCATCAGGTGTATATTTAACAGCATTACTAATAATATTCAAAATAACTCTTTCAATACCATCCCTATTAGCATAAACTAATGGAACTTCTGCAGTAACAAAACAATTAGATTCTAAATGTTTCTTCTTAATCTCAATTTCAAACCTCTCAAAACATTGTTTAGTAAGTTCTCCTAAATTAAACTTTTCAAACTTAACATTCTCTTTTTTTCTATCAAATTTAGATAATGTAAGCAAATCATGAATCAATGACTCCATTCTATCTGCATTATCATAAATAATCTTTAAAAAATGCTTTTGAGTTTCAGGATCACAACTATCATCAAGCAAATTTTCAGAAAAACCTTTAATAGAAGTAAGCGGTGTCTGAAGTTCATGTGAAACATCTGCAACAAACTCTTTTCTCATTTTATCAAGTTTAACATGTTCACTAATATCTCGAATTACAACCATCAATCCAATAGGTCTATCAATTTCATCCAAAAAAGGAACAAACCCAAGCTCCATAGTCTTATCATTCAAAACAATCTGTTTATCATAAGAAGTCCATGTATTTAAATAAATAATCTTTTGCAAATCAATATCATCATCATCAAATCTTCTAAAAATCTGCTTAAATTTCTTAACATCATCACCAATCTCTAAAAACTCTTTAGCAGCTCCATTCATATAAGTAACATTTTCATCCATGTCAAAAGCAATTACTCCGATCAGCCATATGTTCTAAAATAGTATCAGTCTTCTTCTTCTCATCTTTAGCTGCTTTCAAATTCTTACGCAAATAAGCAATAACTCTATAAAGATCAGCGTCATTATCATAAGAAACACCATCATCAACATAATTTTTATCAGGACTATTAAGCATTCTAGACATAGGATCTAAAATATTCATCTTAACATACATTCTTAATAATAAATAAAAAAGAAAAAGTGCAAATAAAAAACCACAAACAATCTTTAAAACATCAGAAACTTGCACATTAAACATTTTAAACATTATAACTGAAAAAACAGCAATAAAAGCTAATTCAATAATTGAAAAAATATAAATTAATTTATAATAATAATTCTTCATATTAATCTCCATACAATAAAAAGATAGCATTAATATAACTCAAGTATAAATGCTATCTTTATTTTATTTATTAGCTAAATAGTATCCAACTCCACGCTTAGTTATAATAATTTTTGGATTTGATGTATTCTTTTCAATTTTTTCTCTAATTCTTCTCACTGTAACATCAACTGTTCTAATATCACCATAATATTCATAACCCCATACTTTTTCTAACAAAGTTTCTCTTGTAACTATTTGACCAGGTTTTTGAGCCAAAAACTTAAGAACTTCAAATTCTCTTCTTGTTAAATCAGTAATAGTTGTACCTCTAACAACAACTTCAAACTTATCCAAATCAAGAACAATAGATCCAACAACAATCTTATTCTCTTGTTCTTCAGCTCTATTTTTATCTAAATCTATTTTTCTCAAATTAGCTTTAACTCTAGCAACCAACTCTCTTGGACTAAAAGGTTTTGTAATATAATCATCAGCACCAATCTCTAAACCTAAAATTTTATCAATTTCATCTCCTCTAGCTGACAACATTATAATAGGAATATTAATCTTCTCCTCTCTAACTTTTCTACAAACAGATAATCCATCCATTTTAGGAATCATTACATCAAGCAATAATAAATCAGGCTTATCTTCTAAAACTCTAGCCAAACCTGCTTCACCATCTTCTGCAGATATAAAATTAAAACCCTCTTTTTCCAAATTAAACTTTAAAAGATCTAAAATTGAGCTTTCATCATCAACTGCTAATATTGTTTTTTTATTATCATCAAATAAAAGAGTTTCTTTATTTTCACCTAAATCAGCCATCTATATTCACCTTTCCAACATTTATCAATAATATATCATATAGGTCTTTTTTTTTCAATAGATTACTATATTTTAACTTTATCTTTACATTTATTATTTTTATTTAACTTAAATAAAGCACTTATTTCAAATCAATATCAAGTCCAACAGGACAATGATCACTTCCAAAAACATTATTATAAATATTAACATCTTTAATTTTATCTTTAATACGCTCTGAAACAATAATATAATCAATTCTCCAGCCAACATTTTTCTCTCTTGCATGAAACATATAAGACCACCAAGAATAAGTATCAGTCAAATCAGGATTAACAAACCTAAAACTATCAACAAATCCAGAATTTAAAAGTTCCGTCATCTTAGATCTTTCTTCATCAGTAAACCCAGCAGATCTATGATTCGTTTTAGGATTTTTTAAATCAATTTCCTCGTGTGCAACATTCAAATCACCACAATAAATAACAGGTTTAATTTTATCAAGAGAAATAAGATATTCCCTCATTTTATCTTCCCATTCAATTCTAAAATCAAGTCTTTCAAGTTCTCTTTTAGAATTAGGAACATAACAATTAACAAAATAAAAATTTTCAAACTCACATGTAATAACACGACCCTCATTATCATCACCATAAAAAACATTTAAAGGCTTCTTTTTTAAAAACGTCGCTGTACCTGAATATCCTTTTTTCTCAGCACTATTCCAATACTGATAATTTCCAAGCTTTTTCATATTTTCATCAATTTGAGATTCCTGCATCTTAGTCTCCTGAATACCAAATAAATCAGCATCAACTTCATAAAAAAAATCACAAAAGCCTTTAGAAATTGCTGCTCTAAGGCCATTAACATTCCAAGAAATAATTTTCATAAACTCTCCTATAATATAAAAAGATGGTATAAAACCATCTTTGAAATTTCATTAAAAATAAACATTTCCACCTATATTCACGCCACTTACACCTGTATAAGACGATCTAAATGAATAAAAGCCATGATTTCTCTTTCCTGATAAAGCATCATTAACTGCTTGCTTTACAAAACCAGGTACATTACCATTTAAATACTTCTTCCAATATGAATCAATTGAATAACAAAACTGATTTTTTCTCTTATATTCAGAAAGTGGATCAGTTCCTCTTTTTTCAGCTCTATTTGCTGCACAAGTTATAACAGCCAAAGCACCTTCATAACTAGAACCAGACTCTTGGCAAGTAATAGCATATAATAGATTCATATCATCTGCACTATAAGACCAACCTTTAGAACTTGTTCTAACAACATTACTACTTCTCGAAGTAACTTTTGCTCTAACTTCAATAACTTTATCAACTGGTTGTTTAATAATATTTTCAGAAAGAAGTTCTTTCATAACTTGCTTTCCATCTTGGTATCTAATTCTATACTTCATTTCTTTAATACCATTTTCACCAGCTTGAACTATTTGATTTTGTGTATCTTTGCTTCCATTAGCAACTTCTTTAGTTATAGTTTTAAATGGAATTTCTTCTCTCTCGACTACTATTTTTTCGACTACTGTTTGATAACTTTTTAATATTTCTTCAGGACAAAACTCTTGCTCTTCAGCAACTTTAACTTTTTCGCCCTTTTGAATAGTAATTGTACTATTATCAGATAAATCCGAATGTAAATCAGGCGTAACACTTTCCCCTTCAAAAACAATAATATGATTCTCTTTCAAAATATCTTCAACTTTTGTACTAGTAGTTACAACATTCATCTCATAACCACTTGAAAGTAAAATCTTAACAGATCTAACTTTACTACTTGAAGCCATAACTCCAACCGTTCCCATTATTAATATAAAAATAATCGCAACAACTAAAACCTTCTTAATAGAAAATCTACCGGATTGTGGCTTTTCAGACTCCATTTGAATACTTATATGTTTTCGCATAAATCCTCCTTTAAGTAATCAACAGCATTATAGCACTATATTAAAATATAGTCAAATTAATTCTATTTTTCCTTAAATCCTTACGGTCACAAAGTTTCTAAAGCAAACAAATGTATTTTATTGTTCTTATTTTAATTAAACCAACTAAAATTCTATCTATATATTATTAATATTAATAAATAACCTTTTAATATTTTTCAAAACATTATTCATAACCTCTTCAGAATCAATATTTTTAAATCGAGAAATCTTCTCAACAATATATTTTAAATTTCTTGAATCATTTCTAGTTCCTCTAACAGGTTCAGGAGATAAATAAGGAGAATCAGTCTCAACAAACAACCTGTCAATAGGAACCATATTAACAATTACTTCAGCATTTTTAGAATTTTTAAAAGTAACAGAACCACTTATAGAAATATAAAAGCCCAGCTTTAACCCCTCTTTAACTAATTCTTGATTAAAAGGACAACAATGAAACATTCCCAATTTCTTTACAGGATATTTTCTCAAAATATCAATTGTATCAAAAGTAGCCTCTCTAGTATGAATAACAATAGGCAAATTATATTTATTAGCAAGCTCTATTTGCTTAATAAAAGCATCTCTTTGCATTTCTTTATCAACATCATAATGATAATCTAAACCAATTTCACCAATTGCAACAATTCTACCTTTATTAAAATTATCAACTAATAATTTCTCAATTTCAGAAATATCTTTCAAATAATTTTCAGTAACATCATTTGGTGAAATACCAACTGTTGAATAAATAAAATCATATTTATCAGATAAGTCAACAGCAGTCTTAGAACCATATAAAGAATAACCAGCATTAATCATACCAATAACACCAAAATTTTTAACATTCATAATCAATTCATCTCTATCAAAATCAAATCTCTCATCATTATAATGGCAATGAGCATCAAACAATTTCATAGTAAAAATCCTTTCATACCAAAATATAATAAAGCTAAGAACAATACATTACAACATTTGCAATAGCAAATTCCTTAACATGTGACAAACTTACATCAAATTTATACAAATTATTAATTTCATCATGATTAATCAATTTAATTGTAGGTTTACCATTAACATCTTTTTCAACAATAATATCCTTCCACTCAATATTAAAATTATTAGAAAGCTTTGAAGACAAAGCCTTAAAAAGCGCTTCTTTAGCTGCAAAACGAGCAGCATAATTCTGTGCCTTATTAGCTTTGCCTTCACAATACTCAATTTCAACATTAGAAAAAATCCTATGTAAAAATTTATCATCATCAATTAATTTAGCAATTCTAGAAACTTCAATAATGTCACAACCAACAAAAATTTCCAAACTATTTCCTTCCTATTTTTAAAACAATAAACAAAATTAAATAAACAAAAACAACACCAATTCCAACATATTTCCAAACTTTCTTCTTAATAAAATTCTTATTAGTTGTGTAAATTCTATAAAATTCATTCTCTAAATCCAACGAATCATTATACAAATTTAAAACTTCATCAGCCTGAACAACATAACCATCTTTATTAGTTACTGGAAGATCATAAATATCTTTTTTAAAATCTAAAAATTTATAATTACAATATTCATACTTTTTAGAAATCAATAATTCCTCTTTAATCAATTTCACATAAACTTTTTTATAAAGTTCCCAAACAAAAGCATAAATATGTACACAAGAATAATTGCCATCAATCATAGCATCAGTATATTTATGAACAACATAATCTTGCTTAATATCCATTTCAACTAACTTTACATCAGGAATCTTCCTAATATATCTATTAATAATATCATCATTATCACTTAAAACAAAAACAACTCCAGTTTCAAAACAAATAACTAAACTATTATCCATTTCAAAAATATTAGTATAATAATTCCCACAAATAGAAGCTTTCAAATCATTAGATAAATTTATAAACTCTTCAACATTCTTAATATTATATGTCCATAAAAATTCATTCCTAACATCATGATAAAAATAATTATAGACATCCCTATCTCTATCTTTATCAAAAATTTTAACATCAAAACCATCTTTAAACAAACTCAAAAAAAATTTATTTAACTCTTCAGGAGCAACAACTCCAAAATGAACACTAGATATACTCATATCATTTCTCCTTAGTACTATTCATTAACATCAGTATAATAATTTGCATTCAAATCAACACAAAGATGCAATTTACCAATAAAATCAATCTTAACATTATTCTTCAATTCCAAAGATGGCTCTAAAACAACATTACCATTATAATCAATAACTCCCCATTTACCATCTTTCTTAACAGCTATATAACCATATATATTTTCTTCAGTTGCATCATCATAAATATAATTTACAATAACTTGACCATCTTTATTAACAAAACCATACTTTCCATCCTTTTTAGATAAAAATAAAGTATTAGTCTTAAAAATATCTTTAACATCTCTCTCTTCTAATTTAAAATTATAATATTTATAATCATCTTTAACTTTAACTTTAACATAAGCCAAAGCCTCATTTACTTCAGAAACAACACCATTAACTTTAAATTCAAATGATGAATTAAATAAATCAGAAGAAAGATCATCAACACTACCTTCAATAAATCCAGCTGTTTTTCTATAAACCATATTCTTATATTTAAAATCAATCTTAACATTATTATCTAAATCAACTACACCATATAAATCTAACTTTTTAGCAATATAATAATTATCAAAAATATATTCAATATAATCATAATCTTTTAACTTAACATTACCATCAAGATCAACAACTTTATATTTTCCATCTTTTTTAATAACAACATTATTATTATCAATACTATAAACATCATCAAACTTACCTGATAATTTAACATTACCATCACCATCAATAAGTTTCATTCCATCATCAGCTTTAACTACATAAAAATCATTACCAAAAACATGTTTAATATCCAAATATTTGCATTCCAAAGCTTGTTTTTTAGCAAAAGTAATAACACCAAACTTACCACTATCATCTTTTACAATAAAACCATTTTCATAATTATTTGTTAACATTTGAATATCAACAAACTTATTTTCAATAATAATATTACCAGATGAATCAATCAAACCTTTCTTTCCATCTTTAATAGTAATCAAAACATTTGTAGTCTCTTTCAAACATTGAATATCATCATAAATTAAATCAACTAAACTAGTACCATTAAAATTAATCAATCCATACTTTCCATTTTTATAAACTTTCAAAATCTTATTAGAATAAATAACATTTCCATTAGAATCAACACTTTGCAAAGCATCAACTCTATCATAATCTGTATAAATTTTCTTATTATACTTATTAATAGCACCAGACTTATAAGTCTTATTAGTCAAATCAACATCTTCCATATATAAAAAAACATCTTCAGTAGGATCTGGAATCAATAAAACATTATCATATTCAGACTTAATAACATCCTCACCTTTAGAATTAATAACTCCAAATTTACCATCTTTATAAACAGAAATATACGAAATCGCTACATTTTTAGTTTGTTTAGAAGTCATTCTCTTATTTTTTAAAAAAGATATACCTAAAATCAACAAAATAATCGCAATAAAAATAACAATGGTAATAATAACTTTTTTAATATTAAGTTTTTGTTCACCATCATAACGCTTACCTCTATTCATATAATCTCCTAACATTATTTAATACTTGTAAAAGCATTATTAATCAATCTAACTATTCCATTTATCTGCATCTTCTGTAATTCAATATCAAATTCACCCTTTTCTTTAGGCAAATACACATTACTCTTCTTTAAAAGATCAACTAACTCAACATCAGTAATCATTCCATCATTATCTAAAACTTTAAAAATATCATCTAAAATATTATTTCTATCTTTTTGATAAACTACAACTGTACTCTTAGTTCCGAAGTCTATACCAACTATTCCACCTTGATTTATATCTAATTTTGGATCTCTTGAGTAAACATCTTTTCCAAGTAATTCTTTTAATTCTTCCTTATCTTCTTCTTGTAAATCCCAATGCCCTAAGTTTATATCCCAAAGTCTTTCTTCATCATAATCATCAATATTTATTCTCTCTTTATCTATTGAAAGATAATATTTTTCGCTTTTATTTAGTAATTTTTCCTGAAAGTCTGTAAACATTTCATTTTGTTTACGACCTTCTTTTCGTATTGTCAAATACGTCTTAATGCTATAACCTACATTATGTAAAGCTCTTAAATAGTCTCCCAAGCCTTTTGCGACAGTATCATTTGCGTGACTATCCGCAAATCTTATAAACTCCGCTGTTTTTCCGAGTTCTTTTACCTTTTCCTGGAGTGCATAAGCTTGTAAAGCAGCCCCATAATTAATTACATTGTAAAATGTTAGAATACCAAACTCCGACAACTCTCTTATACCTCCCTAACGATACTAAATATTATTATTGATGGAAAAATCTTTTACCTTTCCTCTTACTTTAATCAGATTTTTAAAACATTTTTCAAGTTCTTTTCTTTGAGTTTCATTAACTGTGTTCTTTTCAACAAATGTTATCCAATCCTTATAATTCATGGAGCAATATACTTCAGCGGAATATGAACCTGCAATGCCACCACTCACGTATTCATTATGCATAAATCTTTCAACCGGAAAAAAATCCTGTGTTTTATATACTTGTCTGAATAATGCCCATTTT
>ERZ773197.737-NODE-737-length-24694-cov-3.446650_pt1 | contig 24694 bp, 15 predicted proteins | sample MGYA00580999_ERZ773197 | MGnify/ENA primary metagenome ERZ773197 (study PRJEB29015, sample SAMEA2738166) | human oral metagenome | biome: human oral; feature: human-associated habitat; material: saliva | place: China | collected 2185 ...
TCTGCATCGGCCAGGGCCGGGCTGTCGGCCATCACTGCGTAGGGGTGCGGCGCACCTTCCTGCCGCGACAGCTGGCAGGCCAGCCGGGCTGAATCGATCAGCTGCTCGGCATTCATGCCGCTCACGCATTCCACGGCCCCGATCGATACCCGCAACGGTATCGACATGCCTCGGTATTCCACCGGGGTGCGCGAGAGCATCGTCAGCAGCAGCGTGGCCTGGGAGCGGGTCAGCGTCAGCTCGTTGCCGGGCAGAACCAGCAGGAACTGGTCGTCCCGTACACGGCCCACCGCAGCGGGCGGCGAGATCTGCTTGCGCAGGTGTTCGCCTACGGCGCGCAGCACGGCATCGCCGGCATAGAAGAAAGCCACGAGCAATACCAAACTAATGGCCGCAGCCTTGAAGGCATTGATAGGACGGCCTTTGGCTTGCAGGTTGAGGAATATGGGCGTAGAACCCAACACGTCAATGATAGCCATCAACACGATGAATGCACCAGCAGTTTGCTCAATGCTGAATTGTGAAAAGGTCTGAAAAATAATGTCCATCATAAGGGAATCTTTTTCTGTTTTATAGCGCGAAAATACGAAAACAACGCGTTTCAACCAAGTAAAATGGTATAATCTTCTGTTTCAGAGGAAAGGAAACGCCTAAAAAGGTTGTAGCATAGAAAGTTTTTAGTATCTTTGAACACCTAATCATCTTGATAACGAAGAAAACAAATATACTTGTGACCCTCATTATTAACCCAAAATACGAACGCTTACGCGATTATTTAGTAAATATTGCTGACCATTTTGAAGATACTGGTCGCACACTCCCAATGGTAAATAATGGCATCCGCCTGCTGGATGTTGACGGACTCACGCTTTGTGTGAAACACTACGACCGAACCTCCTGGCGCAATCGCTTGGCGGTGCGCATCTATAAAGCCTCGAAGGGCCAACACTCCTACAATTGCGCTGCACAGCTCCGAGAGCGCGGTTTCGCCACCCAAGAGCCTGTGGCCTATGTGGCTTATCGTCGTAATTTGATGGACCAGAATATGTATTTTGTGGGCGTTTTTTCCAACTATCGCCATTCTCTGCACGAAGCCTTCGGTATGCCCCATTCGGAGCGCGCCGAACTGCTCGAAAGTTTTGCCCGCTATGCTGCGCGCCTGCATGAGGAAGGTTTCCTCCCCATAGCTTGCCGTGCGGACAATATCCTTTTCGACCGCATCGACGGCCGCTACCGCTTCTCAATACTCGACACTGGCAACATGAAATGTGGGCGCAAAGTGAGCGTAGAAAAAGGCTGCAAGAGTTTGGCTGCCCTCCAAGCCGACGACGCGTTCAATAGCGCCCTCATCCGTGCCTATGCCGCCGCGCGCGGAGCCGATGAAGCGGAATGTCAGAAATACTTCGAGCGCGCCAAATCATAGAGCTGCGCCACGTTTTCCCCCACCCACAAACTCGGACCTCCCGTCCGAGTTTTTTTCTTTCCCAGTCGCTGCACCATGGCTGTTAGGAGAGGATGAAAGGCTCAAGGAGAGCTGGTCTCTTTTCTTTTGAAATTATAGCGTATTTAGCACTTTTCTAAATCGGGCTTAAACAAGCGGATGAATTCGTATAGGGTGCAAAGATATAGGTGTAATTTTGATTCTTCGTAACTATCAATAAAGTGAAAGTTATGGTATGTTTTACGGCTTTATCTTCACTTTATTGAAGGTTATAACCTCTTCTTTTTCCACTCTTGAGTTGTGCGGAAATCTCTTTCTCTTCGCTGAAAATCAATAGGTTTTGCAGTGCTGAAAATATCCTTATTGCGTCAGCTGAGGCAATAAGGAAAGAAGAGAGGAAAAGTCCCCTCCAGAAAGCCCCCTCCACCTCCCCCATGAGGGGGAGTGCTCAGAGCAGGATAGCAGTTAAGGACTGCGGACTAATCATCAAACACGCAAGTGGCAACCGAACACTCCCCCTCATGGGGGAGGTGGAGGGGGCTTTCTGGGGCTTTCTGGAGGGGGCTCTTCTAAACATAAAAAATCCCCGACGGCTTCTGGGAAGCAGTCGGGGGAGGGTTGTGGTGCGCCTGATAGGACTCGAACCTACACGGCATAAACCACCAGATCCTAAGTCTGGCGCGTCTACCAATTTCGCCACAGGCGCGGAATGTGCGGCAGGAGAGGGAGGGGGAACAGATATGGAAACTACGGTACAACCCAAGCTTTCCTAACGACATTGCGGCGCGAAGATAGGTTTTTTTCGGGAAATGAACGAGAGTAAGGGCGAAAATTTTGTATTTTTGCATAATAATTGGCTTATTGTGACCGAAAACCGCGCAATAGACCGTGAAAACAGATTGATTTTACGTTCATGTCCGACGAAACAAAAGATAAAGACTTACAGCCGGAGGAGCACTCCTCCTATCAGCCAACGAACTTGCAGGACGAAGCAAGGAAACACCAGCTTACGGGAATGTACCAGACCTGGTTTCTTGATTATGCTTCTTACGTGATTCTGGAGCGCGCTGTGCCTCACCTTGCCGATGGTTTGAAGCCCGTTCAGCGGCGCATCCTTCATGCGATGAAGCGTGCCGACGATGGACGCTATAACAAGGTGGCGGGACTTGTGGGCGACACGATGCACTTCCATCCCCACGGAGATCAGTCCATCGGGGGAGCACTCGTACAGCTCGGTCAGAAAGAACTGCTCATCGACACGCAGGGAAACTGGGGAAATATCCTTACGGGCGACTCGGCTGCGGCTCCGCGATACATCGAGGCGCGCCTCTCGAAGCTTGCCCTCGACATCCTTTTCAATCCGAAAACTACGGAGTGGAAACTCTCCTACGACGGGCGTGCGAAAGAGCCTGTGGCACTACCTGTGAAGTATCCCCTGCTCTTGGCGCAAGGCGCAGAGGGCATCGCCGTCGGACTGAGTGCTAAGATCCTGCCCCACAACTTTGGCGAGATTTGTCAGGCGGCTATCCAATACCTCCACGGCGAGGACTTCCAGCTCTTCCCCGACTTCCTGACGGGCGGTAGCATTGATGTGAGCAACTACAAGGACGGCCTGCGTGGCGGTTCGGTGAAGGTGCGCGCCACCATCTCGAAGCTCGACAACAAAACGCTCGTTATCAGCGAGATTCCCTTTGGCACAACCACGGGTAGCGTTATCGACTCCATCCTTCGCGCCAACGAAAAGGGAAAAATAAAAATCCGAAAAGTGGACGACAATACGGCAGCGAAGGTCGAGATTCTCGTACACCTCACGCCGGGCACTTCTTCGGACAAAACCATTGATGCGCTCTACGCTTTCACGGATTGCGAGGTGAGCATCTCCCCCAACTGCGTTGTCATCCGCGACAACAAACCGGAGTTCCTTACTGTGAGCGATGTTTTGCGCCACAACGTCAATTCCACCAAAGAGTTGCTGCGCCGCGAACTCGAGATACGCCGCAACGAACTCCTCGAAAGTCTCCACTTCGCCAGTCTGGAGAAGATTTTCATTGAGGAACGAATGTATAAGGACAAGGACTTTGAAAACGCGAAGGACCTCGACGCCGTTACGGCCCATCTGAGCAAGCGTTTCGAGCCTTACAAAGCCAGCTTCTACCGCGAAATCACGCGTGAGGACTATCTGCGCCTGCTCGAAATCAAGATGGCGCGCATCCTGCGCTTCAACAAGGAGAAAGCCGAGGAGCTGATAGCCCGCATCAAGGCCGAAATAGAGCGCATAGAGCACGACCTGAAGAACATGACGGAGGTGACGGCCAACTGGTTTAAGATCATCTACGACAAATATGCTGCCGAACATCCGCGCCTGACGGAGATTCGCTCCTTCGATACGATTGTGGCCACCAAGGTGGCTGAGGCCAACCAGAAGCTCTATGTCAATCGTGCCGAAGGCTTTATGGGTACGAGTTTGAAGAAGGACGAGTTCGTGGAGAACTGTTCCGACCTGGACGACGTCATTATCTTCTATCGCGACGGAACTTATAAGGTGACGCGCGTGGCCGATAAAGTTTTTATCGGCGAGACGGAACGTTCCAAAGCCGAGAAGCGGAAGGCGGAAATCATCCATATTGCGGTGTTCAAGAAGAACGACAAGCGCACGATTTACAACGTGGTCTATCGCGACGGAAAGGCTTCCGCGTTCTATATGAAGCGTTTCAACGTGACCAGTATCATGCACGACCGCGAATACGACGTGACGCAGGGCAAACCCGGTAGTCGCATCGCCTATTTCACGGCCAATCCCAACGGCGAGGCCGAACAAATCAAGGTGACCCTCAAGCCCAACCCGAAATTGCGCCGCCAGTTCATCGAACAGGACTTCTCCGACCTCTTGGTGAAAGGGCGTGGCAGTCGCGGCAATCTGCTCACGCGCCTCGATGTCCATCGCATCACGCTCAAGGCCCACGGCGTTTCCACCTTGGGCGGACGTAAGGTGTGGTTCGACCACGATGTCAATCGCCTCAACTTCGACGAGCGCGGACAGTATCTGGGCGAGTTCCACACCGGAGAGCAAATCCTCGTGATTCTCCGCAATGGCGAGTTCTACACCACCAACTTCGACCTCAACAACCACTACGAAGGCGACATTATGAAGGTCGAAAAATTTGTCGACTCAAAGGCGTGGACCGCCGTGCTCTACGACGCCGACCAGAACGGGTATCTCTATGTGAAACGCTTCCTGTTCGAGTCGCCCAGCGGTGGTCGCCACTGGAGTTTCACCGGCGACAATCCCAAAACGAAGTTGGAAATCCTGACCGATGTACCTTATCCGCGCATCCGCGTGACGCTCGGCGGCCCCGATGCCTACCGCGACCCCATCGAAATCGATGCGGAAGAATTTGTTGCCGTTAAGGGCTTCAAGGCCAAAGGTAAGCGCGTCACCACCTGCACCATAGAAAGCGTTGAGGAACTCGAACCCACGCGTTTCCCCGAGCCACCCGCTGAGGCTTCCGAGGCAGAGGGCGAAGCCGCCGAGACAGAGAAAGGTGAAGGCCCCAATCTCTTCAATCCCGACGATGTTCCCTTCGAAATCACCAATAATGACACAGAAGAATAAGTCCGTTGCTGGCAGCATTTTGCCAGACGGACTTATTCCGTATTATACACTTTGTTAAGAAACAACAAGAAAAGGCGCGGGAAATAATTGTATAAACCGTTTTTATTCTTTACTTTTGCCATTAACAAACCTTTAGTTCTGAAATCTGCGTTAAATCTACGCGATTCTGCACTGATAAAGACTATCGAACATGACGTTTTACGAAAGAGACAAGGAGCTTGAAGCCATTCGCAAGATAGAGGCCGACACAAAAAGCAGTGCCAAGATGGCCGTCATCACAGGCCGCCCCGGCGTTGGGAAGACGCAACTCGTCCTGGAAGCTACGCGAGAAGGCAACCCCACTCTCTACTTCCCCGTTTCGCGCAAAGCCGAACCGCTTCTCTGCCGCGATTTCTTAGATGAAATGCGGAGAGTGCTCAACCTCCGTATCGACGAGGAATTTATCGACTTCCGAAGCCTCTTCAAATTTATTATCGTCAAATCCCAAGAGCTTTACTTCAACATTATCATAGACGAATTTCAGGAGTTCTATGTTATCAACCCGAAAGTCTATGGGGAAGTGCAAACCATTTGGGACCGTAACCGCGAGCGCAGCCACCTCTGTTTGTTGCTCGTGGGTTCCGACTCGGCACTGATCGATAAGGTGTTCCACGCTAAGCAAGCTCCGCTGAAAGATAGGCACGACCTCTGGCTCGACATCAAGCCTTATTCCACGGCCATGATTCGCCAACTCATCACGGCAGCAAAGCCCGACGCCACGCCGGAGGACCTGCTCGCCGCTTACACCTTCACAGGGGGCGTTCCCCGTTATCTCCACGGACTTATCCGTGCTGGAGCGTTCACTTGTGAGGACATCCTCAAGCATATCCTCCGCCTGGGTTCGCCCTACATCACGGAGGGCCGAAACATCCTCTTAGACGGCGTGGGCAAGGAGTACACTTTCTATTTCTCCATCTTGGCTTGCATCGCCAAGGACATTACGGCGCGCTCCGCCATCGAAGCCACGCTCGACAAAGAAATAGGCGGCTATCTCACCCGCATGGAGGGAGACTTCCACCTCATCACGCGACAAACGCCGCTCTTCTCCAAACAGGGCAGCAAGAACGTGCGCTATTCCATCAATGACAACTTCCTCCGCTTCTGGTTCCGTTATATCTACCACAACGACCGCTACATCTATCAGCACGATTATGAAGGGCTTCAGCAACTGGTGCTCAACGACTACGAGGTGCTGAAGCAGCAAAGTATGCGTAAGTATTTCGCACAGAAGCTCCAAGAGGCGGACGAGGCGTGGACTATCGGAGGATGGTGGGACAATGCCGAAGAGAGCCGCATCGATATCATAGCCACGCGCTCCGACACGATGCAATGTATCTTCGCCAATGTGTTGACCGACACCGTTGAGGCCGACCTCGACAAGCTCAAGATACTGGCCGAGCCGCTCCTCGAACAGTTAAAAGGTTATGAGATAACGTATCAGATTTATAGCATAGAAGATCTTTAAGAGGCTTTCCTTCTCTCCCATGCTGGAGAGGGGTGAGCAAGCTCTTATGAGGTTCTCGAAATAGTCCAACAAGTATGACTAATTCGAGAACCTTTTTTCTGCCCTAACTCTTGCGTGGATGGGTTTTCTTGCACCTGTCCGAGAACCAACGGGCGGAGAGGAGACACCGCCTTATCTGCCCCTTCGGAGCAAAAAAGAAAGAGAGAAGGCTGTTGAGGCCCTCTCCCTTTTTGCTTATCATTCTCAAGAAAAGGCTGAGCCTTCTCTGGGATTCCCTTATTCCGTCCACGGATTTTCTTATCCTTTTGGGGAGTTTCCTTATCTTGTCCAAGAGCATCCTTATTGTGTTCATGGATACCCTTGTAGTTCCCACCGCTTTGCTCGTCATTTCACAGGATACCAGCCACCTTCGGAGTCCTCAACGGGCGTGTCCTGCTTTTTGCGTTCAGGCGTTGTTTGCGTCGTCTTTTCAGTTTGTCGGACGGGTTGCTTTTTCTGCTGCTTCTCCGCTTCTTTTCGTTCCTCATCGGTCATGGGGTACGAATCGTCGGGGAAGTCCTCTTTCTTCTCCTGCTTCTTCGGCACGAGCGGATTCACCTTTTTCTTCGGCGTCTCCTGCTGCTTCTGCGGAGTCTCCTGTTTCTTTTCGGGCACGTTCTGCTTCTTCTCCGGCACAGAGTCGGTCTTCGTCGGCTTCGTCGGTTCTACGGGCACTTCCGTCTCTTGTTTCTTTTCCGTTGTCTTTTGTTTCTTCGGCTCGATAGGCACCTCCGTTCTCTCCGTGTCGGTCTGTCGGCGCGGTTGTGAGGGCTGTTCGGGCAGACAGTATTCGTCCTTGTCGAGCCGCTTGTTCTGCTGTTTGTTTAGCAAGTCCTGCGCCGCTTTGTCAGCCTTAGCAATGCTGTCCGCCTTTGCCTTGTCGATGCTGTCGGCCCGTGTAGGTTTCGTTACAACGGGGTAGATGGTTGGCCGCACGTCTTCGTACTTCTGCACAACAGGTGCGTTCTCCAAGTCGAGCGGAAGCTCTGGGTTGAGCTTCATAGGTGCGTAGTGCTTAGTGAAGAATTGCTGATAATCGGAGAAGCTATAAACGGCGGGGACGAGTTCGAGATTTTTCTGTGAAATCAAGAATATCTTTGCGCGCCTTAGTTGTGGGCGCAACTGCTTATCGCGGTAAATATCCTGCGCATACTGATGGGCCTCGTCATAGCTGTTGAAACCACTGATGCGGAACTCCACCAGGCTGCCTTTCTTCGTGGCCGCTTGCGCCGGTGTGGTCTTGTCCGTCTTCGCTCCAGCAGGTTTTGTGGCCGCTGTGCTGCCGCCCGCCGTTGCCGGAGCCGCACCCACTTCGCCAAACTCCTCCACCTTGCTGATGTCAAAGTTGCGCACGTAGAAACCCGTGAAATTGAAGTGAGCAAGGTCGTAGAGCAGTTGATTATCTTTGATGGAATCTTTCGCGTAAGCAATGAGCACCACGAAAGGCGTGTTGCGTTCGGCCGAAAGCTTCTGCTTCGCTTTCGCGCCTAAGGCCAGCGTGTCGGTTTGTGCCGTGCGGCGCTCCCACAGACTACCTAAATTGTACGCCCCACTACCCGGTCGGCGACCCGCTTCGAGGCCGTTGACAATCATTCCCGCCATTTCGCTGACATCACTTTGTGGGTAGCGCGTCACCAGTTCGCGCAGCTCTTTCGCCACATCGCGATTGTCGGCCTTTCCGATGCGTGAAAGCGCGTGAACCAGAATGAATTTCGGACGATTGATGCCGTCACTGAATTTCTCCGTCGACAGTGCGAAATTCCTTTCCACCTCCGCCGTCTGACGGTTGCGGTAGGCCATATAAGTAGCCGTGTAGAGCGAATCTTCGATGGCCTTGCCGTCACGTCCCAGGCGCAGATAGTCAGGGTCGAGAATGCGGCGCGTTGTCGGGCTTTCTGGATATTTTGCAGCCAGATAGTTGCGATAGGTGTTGGCCTCGTTCGGGCGTCCCCAGCGGGAGTAGAGCAAGAAGAGCTGGTAGTAGACATCCTCGAGTTTCTCAAACGTGGGGTACTGCCTCACGATGCGCTGCAACGTGCGTGCCGCCAGCGGGAAGTCCTCAAGGTCGTCTTTCTCGATGAGACCTGCGTTGTAGAGCGCGTCCATCAAGATGAGATTCGAAGCCTCTTTCTGTTCCTTTGTAAAAGGAATCTGTTTCATATAGTAGTCCCGCTGATGCGGATCATCGGCCGGCGCAACGATGCTGTCCTTGCCCTCCTCTTCAGTTCCCGCGGCTTTCTCCCTTGCCGCCTCGATGCTGTCGAGCGCAGCATAGTCCACCCCCGCGTTCGTATTGAGTTGCACCACCGTCTTATTCGAACGGCGCCAGTTGTCCTCGTTCTTGCGGTTGCCCCAATATTTTCGGAAATCCTCCTTACCCTGCTGCACCAGCATCGGGTTGTAGAAGTACCACGCCTGCGTCTGCTGTGCCGTTTGTGGGCGGCGCGGCGTGTTGGGCATACCCCGGTTGTCGTCGTCCTCACCGTTTTCATCAGCGCGCGCATCGGCCGCACTGTCGCGACGGGCGCGTTCGGCCGCTTTCTCCTGCTGTCGGAGCGCTTCTATGACGCGGTCGATGGCAGCATTACGCTCCTTCTCACCCATCAGCGACAAGGCTTGGAGAGAGTCCTGCAACTGAACCGCCGAAGTATAGGGCACGAGTTTATCCAACACCCGTGAGCGGCGCGTCACCTCGGCGTAGTCCTTCCGTCGGTTGTCTATCATGCCCAGCGCCTCGTTGTAGCACGTCTGCGCCTTGTCGTAGCGGCCACGTTCCCAGTAGAGCTGTCCCAAGCGGAGGAGCAGCACGCCTTTCTCCGCCCCGCTGCGCGTGGCTTTGGTGCGTCCTTGCTCATACGCCGCAATGGCCGCAGCGGTATCGTTCTGCGTGAGGTAAACATTACCCAAGGCATAGTAAACTTGGTCCAGATACTCCTTATTCTTATCCGAGCGCGCCATACCTCGCAGTTGTGCCGTCATCTTGCGTGCTCCGCCAGCCTCCGGGAACACTTCCGTTTGGAGGATGCGGGCGTTGAATTCGAGTTGATAGGGAGGTGATAAGCGCACACACTTTCCCAGTGCGCGATAGGCTTCGGCGCGGTGTCCGAGTTGTTGTTCCACCTGTCCGAGCAAGAAGTAGAGCCTTGCGCGGAGCTTGCGGTTGCGTGTTTTTCTTACGGCTGTTGTGAGATAAGGCAAGGCATCGGCGAAACGCTCTTGGCGCAGCAAGAGATCGGCCCGAGTAGCCGCCAGTTCTCCGCCGAGGCGCGCGGGAATAGAGTCGCGGCGCACCTTGTCGAGGGCATCTTCCGCATCGTAGAACCAGCCCAGTTCGGCATACGACCGTGCCATCCACGTGCGCGCCTCTTGCACCACGGGCGGTTCGGCGGCATAGCGACGCGTGATATAGGAAAAGGTGGAAGCCGCGCCTAAGAAGTCGCCCTTCTGAAACTGTGCCTGCCCCATCAAGAGCCACGCGTGTTTGAGGAAAGGGTTGAACTCCTTGCGCCGGAGGAACTGCTTCATCTTTTCGCTACGGCTCTTCGTCGGGTTCACCTCCGGTTTCACCTTGATGCTATGGAGCTGAATGGCTTTCTCCGATTTGGTGATGGCGCGGTCAAACTGGCTTTTGCCAATGTTGCGCGTGGCCTCGTTGCCAACGGGGAAAAACGGCAATATCTCCGTGTAGTTGTCCACGTTGCCCGAAATCTGCGCATCCACCCCCTCTTTGTAGGCCTCGTGGCCGTTGAAGTAAGTATTATACTTTGCTGTGAAGCCCTGCCAGAAGCGCGAGCCTGCCGTGTTCTGCTTCGTAGTGCACGCCACGAGGCAGAAAATCATACATATATATAGGAGTAGTCGTTTCAATATACGAGGAGGAGTATGTCTATCTTGTATAAACTAAAAAATTAGCGTATTATTGTCCGAATCATGCGGCAGAAGAAGTAGAGCACCACCGAGATGAGAATGATCGAAGCCCCGCTGGGCACGTTGAGATAGTAGCTCACCACCAGTCCGCCCACGATGCCCGCGAAACCAAACAAGGCCGAAAGCCACACCATACTGCGGAAGCGATGCGTGAAGAGCGCGGCCGACTGCTGGGGAATGGAAAGCAGCGAGATGACCAAGACGATGCCCACCATGCGCAGGCAAACCACGATGGTCAGGGCGATGAGCGCAATCATGACCCGCTCGATGAGGCGCACAGGTAGTCCCTGCGTCACGGCAAACTGGCGGTCGTAGGCCACCGTAATGATGGCCGGCGAGAGGAGCAGATAGAACGCGTAGGTCAGTAGGGTAAGTCCGCCGATGATGTAGATATCGAGGCGCGAGATAGAGAGGATGTCGCCGAAGAGGTAGGCCGAGAGATCATTCATAAAGCCCGGTGTGAGATAGGCAAAGAGGATGCCCACCGCCATACCGAAAGTCCAGAGCATCGCAATGGCGCTGTCCTCGCGGATGTTGCGACGGCTCAGGAAGTCGATGGAGAAACCCGAGAAGAGGGTGAAGGCCGCAGCTCCTACCAAGGGACTGATGCCCAACCATGCTCCGAGGCCCACTCCGCCCAAGCCCGCGTGGGCCATGCCGCCACCGGCAATCACCAAGCGGCGCGTGACGACATACGTCCCTATCACGGCGCAGAGCATCGCCGCCAGAAATCCGCCTAAGAGGGCGTGCTGAAAAAATGTGTAGGAGAGAATCATAGGTTTTCGGCTTGTTCGCTCACAATCATATAGGCCTCGTCTTTCAAGGCATCGGGCAGTGCCACACCGCGCAGTTGCAGCGAGCGCAGCCAACCGTGAACCTCTTCGGGGCGCATTGTGGTGAGCACTTCTTCAAACTGTTCCACTTCGGCCGCAGTATAGGCATCGGAGGCCCTGCCGCGGTAGTCGTCGAGTTCTTCATCCTCGTAGTAGTCGGGCTCTTCTTTCAAGTCCTCGACAGTGCAATCTAGGTTGCACATTCCGCCCAGTCCGCACATGGGGCGCGGCTGCTCCTCGCGTTCAGACGGCTGCTGCACATCGGCAGCAGGGGCAGGCGTGGCAGTTGTTCCGAATTCCGATACTTTCTCCTCCGTGGTGCGCGGCTTTCGGCGCAGCGCGTTGATGATATTGATGAATACCATCAGGAGCGAAGCGATGGCAAATGCTATGAGAAATTTCATTGTTGTTCAAAATTTTTGAGGTCGTCCCAAAAGGAAGGATAAGATTTGGCCACCACTTCGGGGTGCTCGATGGCCAGTCCCGTGCAGCGATAAGCACAAGGCGCAAAGGCCAAAGCCATGCGGTGGTCGTCGTAGGTGGCAATGGGTGCTGTGGCAACGGTCGCTGGTTGTGGCGCATCGCAACGCAGTACAGCGTCGCCCTCTACCACTACCTCACAGCCCAGTTTGCGCAACTCCTGTTGCAGTGCCGCGAGGCGGTCGGTTTCCTTGATGCGCAAACTCTCCAAGCCGCTGAAGCAAAACGGCCGTCCCAGCATGGCGCACGTCACCACCAGCGTTTGCGCCAGGTCGGGCTGCGCGCAGAGGTTCAGTTCGAGGCGGCCTGTCGTGGCCTCCCCCTTGGTGAGCACCACGCCCTCGGCCGTAAATGCCGTGTGCACCCCTAAGGGTTCGAAGAACTCACGCGTGCGGCAATCGCCCTGCAAACTCTCGCGCTGCAATTGCGGTAGCACGATGCGCGCTTCGCTGTCGGGAGAGAGCGCGAGGAGTTCGTACCAATAGGACGCCGCACTCCAGTCGGCCTCCACGGTGTAGTCCGCCGTGCGCTGATAGCCGCCGGGGGCTACGAGGATTTCGTTCTCCGCCGTCCAGTGGGCAATGGCACCGAAATCGCGCATCAGGGCCAGCGTCATGTCTATGTAGGGGCGTGAAGCGATGTGACCAGCGAGCGTGAGGGAGAGCCCTTCGCGCATCACGGGCGCAATCATGAGAAGCGCCGAGATGTATTGCGATGAGATATTGGCCTCCACCGTCAGCGCGCCGCCGGCGAGTTCGCCGCCTTTGATGCGCAAGGGCGGGAAGCCTTCTTCCCCGACATACTCCATCTCCGCCCCCAACTGTCGTAGGGCATCGACGAGCACACCGATGGGGCGTTGCAGCATCCGCTCCGAACCCGTGAGCACGCGCTCACCGGGGCGTGTGGCGAAAAGAGCCGTCAGGAAACGCATGGCTGTACCCGCTCCGTGGATGTCGATGGTGGAGCGAAAGCCCATGAGTCCGCGGCGCATCACAATGGTGTCGTCGGCCTCACTGAGGTTGTGCAGACTGACAGGCTGTGGCAAGCACGCGTTGATAGTGAGCAGGCGATTGGAGAGGCTCTTCGAGGCTGGCAGCACAACCGTCCCGCGCAGCTCCGGCAAGAGCCGTAAAGTTTTAAGTTCCGACATGGTTTGTGGTCTTTGTATGCAAAGATAGAAAGAAATTGGGGAAAATGGCTGATTCCTTTCTTGGTGGGGTCAGACTGGTCGGACTGGTCGGACTGGTCGGAGGTCCTCTTGTGGGGGTTGGGTCTCGGACTGGTCTGACTGGTCTGACTGGTCGGAGGTCCTCTTGAGGGGGCTGGTTCTCAGACTGGTCCGACCCGTCCGACCTGTCCGAGATTCTCTTGGACCTTCTTTTTCCTTATGGCCTCGGCCGATACAATAAGGTTGTCAGCTGGCTTCCTTATTGTGCCAGCTGACACAATAAGGGAAAACGCTCGTTTTCGGGCATTTTCCCGCGCTTTTGGCCACACCTTTCTGCCATACAATCCTAATTTTCCAAGAAAAACAGTATCTTTGCGCAAATACTAACAAAGCATTTATATGACTTTCACCGAAAAAGCATGGCCTATCTTTGAACAGGTTGTGCGCGATTATCACAAAACCGACAGTATCGATGCGGCAGTGCCCAACCCCTTTACGCCCCAAACCATCGAGTACGACCTCTATCGCAAATGCTGGATTGATGCTGCTCAATGGCACATGGAGGACCTCATCCGCGACCCGGAAATCGATCCGCAGGAGGGTATGACGCTCAAGCATCGCATTGATAAGAGCAACCAGGAGCGCACCGACCTCGTGGAACTCATCGACAGTTATTTCCTCTCCCTCTTCCATGAGGTGACGCCACTGCCCACGGCTACCATCAACACCGAGACACCGGCATGGGCCGTGGACCGCTTGAGCATCCTGAGCCTCAAAATCTGGCACATGCGCGAACAAGCCGAACGCCCCGATGCTTCGGCCGACCATAAAGCGCGTTCCGAAGAGCGACTGAACGTGTTGCTCGAACAGAAGAGCGACCTCTGCGGTGCGCTCGATGCCTTGCTCGACGACCTCGCTGCTGGTCGCAAGGTGATGAAGCTCTACAAGCAGATGAAGCTCTACAACGATCCCGAAACCAATCCCGTATTGTATAAAAAATAAGACCTCTGTGCGCCATATAGCCATCCTCCGATTCTCCGCTTTGGGCGATATCGCCATGACCGTCCCAGTTGTTGACTGTCTGGCGAAGCAGTATCCCGACCTCCGCATCACCGTGGTGTCGCGCCCCTTTGTAGGGCCTCTCTTCGAGCACCTACCCCAGAATGTGGACTTCTTTCCCGTGGATTTGCGGAAGGACTACGTGGGGCTGCGCGGACTGTGGCGATTAGCGCGGCAACTGAAGCGTCACGGTGTGGATGCTGTGGCGGATTTCCACAACGTGTTGCGAACCATCGTGATTCGCCGCATCTTGCAATTCCATGGCCTCCGCGTGGAGCACATCGACAAGGGACGGGCGGAGAAACGCCGTCTCGTGGCGCATACCTCCCATGGGCGGTTGCCGTCCTCCTTCGAGCGTTACAACAAAGTGCTGGCGCATTTGGGGCTGGACGTGACGCTCAACTTTCAGCGGCTCGCGCTGCCTGCTTCGCCCCTCATCGATGAACTTTTAGGGCCGCGGGGAAAGACCGAATACCTCCTCGGCGTGGCTCCCTTTGCGGCGCATCGCGGGAAGATTTACCCTACCGGAAAACTCGCTGAGGCGTTGGCACTCATCTTGGAGCAACGCCCCAGCACGCGCTTGTTTGTCTTCGGCACGCCGCGCGAGATGGACACCATCCGCAAGGAATGGGACGACCGCTTCCCCCGCATCGTCTTCGTCTCCGACACGCTGCGCGGTCTGGGGCAGGAGTTGCAACTCATGGGCCGCCTCGATGCGATGATCTCAATGGACTCGGCCAATATGCACCTGGCCTCACTCGTGGGCTGCCCCGTAGTGTCGATTTGGGGACAGACGCACCCCGACGCGGGCTTTATGGGCTGGGGACAAATGGGCGCAAACCTCGTGCAACAGGAGCTGTCGTGCCGCCCCTGCTCCATCTTTGGCAATAAGCCTTGCCGCTTCGGTGATTACCGCTGCATGCAGAAAATTTCGCCCAATATCATTGCGGCGAAAGTGGATGAAATCTTTGCTGGAAAAAAGCCGAAAGAGATTGTTTAGGGCCCTAGGAACCCCTAGGGCTCCTAGGGCTGCTAGGAATCCTAGGCCTCCTAGCCCAATAGCTCCATCTCGAAGGGCGCACCATGGCGGCGTATGTAGCGCTTCCAGAACTTTCGGCGGGCAGAAAGCATGAGCTGGCGGCATTCTGCGGGGGAAGCGTGGCGCGCTTCGGCGTAGGCATCGGCCATCGCCTCGAAGAAAGGGGGTTGTCCCCAGAGTCGGGCGAAATTGTGGCAGCCCTCGGCCACAGAAACGCTTCCGAAGCGCATACGATTGGTGTCGACAAGGGAGAAATGCGGCTCGCCATCGATAACCTCAAAAAGAATGTTGCCCGGCGAATAGTCGAGATGAAGAATTCCCGCCTCGTGGAGGCGCGCCGTGAGGCGGGCAAAACTGCGAGCCACCAGCAAGACCTCAGGAGTGAGCGGCGCGGTGGCAAACTCATAGAAACGACGCGTGTAAGGACACTGCACACTAACGAAAAAACTCTCCGCTATCAATCCTCCTTTTCTTCGTTCGAGATAGGCCACCGGTTCGGGACTATCTACTCCGGCCGCGTGCATACGAAACGGATTCTCATAGGCGCGTAAGCCTTTGGGACGGCGCAAGAAGGTGTAGACCAGGCGCTGAAAAAAACTGGGCTGGCGAAACCGCTTCACGTTGAGCTCCAAATCCTCCCACTGACACACGCGCAGGGAGTTGCGACTCTCGCGCAGGCTTCGGCCCTCGGCAAAGTAGGTGTCGATGTGTTCGAGGAAGGGGCGTACCCGTTCGTATTTTGGATTGATGAGTAGTTTCATTGAGCAGTGTTGAAGATGGAAAAAAGATGCGCCAAGTCCCGACAAAGAGCGAAGACGGGCGGCAGCCACGGGCGAAAATCGGTGGGTACGTTGTCGTGCACACGCAGGTTGAACTTCGCCGCTATGCTTTTCCCTTTCTGGCAAAAATAAAGAAGAGCGTGAAAAGAACCAAAATAATTTGGGAGAAATCATAATCTGATTTAATTTTGCAGTGAAGAAAGGTAACTCGTCTTTACACTTTTTGGGTTATGCATGCCTTTCGTTGATACAGCGAGGCCGCGAGTTTTCCCCTTTCTTTTTTACACTCACAACTATGCAGATTGCTTACGACGCTAAACGCCTTTTTAATAACTTTACAGGCCTGGGCAACTACAGTCGGACACTGATAGATATGCTCACGGCTCGTTTTCCGGATAACACATACCTGCTCTACACCCCTAAGATTTCGGATGCCAACGTGGTGAAGCCTTATCGCCACAAAGAACATTGCCGCACGCGCATGCCCGATGGACTGGTGCGCGGTTCGCTTTGGCGCGGCTATGGTTTGGCCAAAGAGCTGAAGAAAGACCAGGCTGATCTTTACCACGGCCTTAGTCATGAGCTACCAATGGGCTTGGGGGCTGCTCGGATTCCGGCAGTGGTGACGATGCACGACGTGGCTTGGCGCACCTTTCCTGCGATGTACCACCGCTGGGACCGCGCCATCTACGACTTCAAGGCGCGCTATGCTTGCCGCGAGGCACAACGCATCGTGGCCATTTCGGAAGCTACGAAACGCGATGTATGCAAATTCTACAACGTGAAGGAAGAGAAAGTGGAGGTCATTTATCAGCCTGCTCAACAACTCTTCTATGCGGAACTCAATGAAGAACTGGCGCATCGGAAACTGAAACAGTACTTGCCGCAGTTGCCTACGGACTACCTCCTCTATGTGGGTTCGGTGAACCGTAGGAAAAACCTCATGGGCATCGTTCGCGCTCTCGAAGCCATCCCTGCTGGCGAGCAACTGCCGCTGGTGGTCGTGGGCAACGGACGAGAATACCTCGAAGAGGTTCATTCCTATGTGTGCCGCTATAAGCTGAGCCGTAAGTTCTTCCTTTTCACCGATATTTACGACAATCGCCTGCTGCGCTACCTCTATGAGTGTGCCACGGCGTTTGTCTTCCCTTCCTTCAACGAAGGTTTCGGACTGCCTGTGGTGGAGGCGCAACTCTGTGGTACGCCTGTGGTGACATCGAACGTGTCGTGTCTGCCCGAAGCTGGAGGCCCTCACTCGCTGCTGGTAAACCCGAACGACCCAGAGAGCATTGCTCACGCCATCCGCACCCTTCTTGCCGACGACTAGGCGCGCTAACAGCGAGGCCGCAACAGTAGGCAGTGGGCCCTCGAGACCTTTGCGCCAACCCGCCTTGCCGAGCAGATGATGCAGATGTATCGAGGCGTGGTGGGGGAGGAATGATCTGTCCCCGTAGGGCCTTAGCGAGCGAAACAATCCCGCCGAAGTGCTGACGAAGACCTGCCCAGGAGCTGTTCAGCGTTTTGCAACGCGGAGGAAAGAACGAAAGAAGAATATTTTTACATTAATAATAAGTTCTGTTATGAAAACATGGATTTTGGCAAGCTTTATGGCTTGCGCGGCCTTGTCTCTCCAAGCGAAAGACGCGGCAATGGTAGCCCCCGACACCTCCCACACGGAGGTTGCGACAACGGACCTGAAAGTCCTACAACCCACTTTGGCATTGGAACCCGTGAAGAACGTGACGGGTACGATACTTGGCCCATTCGGTTGGGTGAGTGCCCATTTCGACACGCGCCTCAAAGGCAACCGCGGTTGGGGTTTTGGCGGCGGATTGGGCTGGGCTTATTCCGGCTCCAATGATTGGTTTGGCGAAAAGGAATCGTTCCACCTGCTTTCGCTCTCTCCTGAGTTCAACTACCTCTTCGGCAAGAAAAAAAGCAAATTTGAGTTGGGTGGCGGTATGACCATGGCGCTCATCTTTGGAAAAGTTGAATATCCCGAAGATGGTTATCTGGGGTATAATGGTCCAGGTTATGTTGTCCCTGGTAACACTCATGAAACATTCTTGGCCTATTATTTCTTCGGCACGATAGGCTATCGCTTGCAGCCCATCCGTGGTTTTTCCATGCGCGTGGGAATTTCTCCTGTCTTCGGCTTAGGCGGCGACCACTCCGTGGATGGCTTCCTCATCCTTCCCTATTTAGGTTTTGGATATTCGTTCTAAGAAATAGCTTCTTACATCTCCTCTACCTCCGACCAGTCCCGACTGGTCGGAGGTTCTCTTGAGAGGACTGGTTCTCAGACTGGTCGGATTAGGTTCTGTTATATTTCAGATTATCAAGATAATTATATGAACCATGTAAAGAAACAGCCAATTCGTTGATTATATTTATTGGTATCTTTGAAAACTTCATGGTCTTTCAAATATCGCTTATAATAAATCCCGAAATCAAGATTTTTACTGGCAAAGCCGAACTGTGGTTCAAACGAGATGCTCTGTTTGTTTACTCTAAAATGTTTACCTTCAGAAAGGTTAAAAGCAAATGCTGCATTACATCCTATGTAGAACTTGCTGTATGTACCTACTCTAAAGAGATTAAACCTCAATCCCAGAGGAAGTTCAACTGCATGGGTCACCGGTAAGGCTTTAAAATCTTCTGCTTGGATATCAAGTTTGGGTATATACACTAAATACGAGTATTCTGCTCCAAAAAGAAGATTGATGATATCACTCCATCTACCCATTCTTAACTTAACGCCTGTACCAACTCCCAGAACTTTATCAAAGTAGTCGATATGAAACACATTCCATCCTACCATGAAACGATGCTCCCACCAGGCTTTTCGCGCAGCTATTTTTCTCAGATGTGCGTAATAAGATTGGTCTGATTTTACTTTATTGATGTATTGCATTACCAGAGATTTGGTCTCGCTATCTTTTGCGTAGGACAAAGCTTCTTCCATGCTATCTTCTGACGAAGAAACATTTAGTGAAGCACCAAGTAAGAATGCTAACCTATTAGAAGTCTGGTTATAGTAGGTGCTTGATAATGAGAGAGTTTTAAGATAGTTTTTTACTCTTTCGATATTTGAACTTAACATTATATCATCAAACTCTCTTTTGTCAATAATTGTCTTGTAGTGTTGGGCAGGGAGTCCTGACAAGGCTTGAAAATTATTTGCATCTGTCAAATATAAATAGGCCAAGGAATAGTTGTTCTCTGCATAATTTTTCTCGCCTTTGAGAATGTTGAGTTTATTTCTGGCTTGATTTACCAATGAGGAATTCGGATATTTTTGAATAAAGGCATTCAGCTGTTCTTCATCATTGCAATCGTTCCACTCTGCTTCTATCTGTATGTTTTTGATGGCCTCGTTTGCCTCTTCCTCATAAGCACGAATAGAAGAATTTGCTAAATATGAATTGTAAGCATTTATAGTATTTTGTTCTTTTGCCTCTTTCCATGAACTATAATCTTTAATTCGTTGCTTGGCTTGGGAGACGTATTCACTATTAGGATAATTTGATATGAAACTCTCTAAAGAATTTATTGTTCCAGTCTCACAAGCTCTTAAATAATTTTCATAGATTTGTTGCTTTTGTTTCATGATGCCTTCCCGACATTCGCCTAAGAGCTCTTTTGCTTTTGAGTTTTTAGGATCTAATCTTAACAAACTATTCAAGGATTTTTGGGCAGCAAGATATTGGCCCTTCGCTATGTTCTTCTGGGCATCAGCTAATATCTTTTTTATTATGGTACGCTTGTCAAATTGTTGCACTGACATTGTGCTGGCTGATAGTTCTTTTGATATGGGATTAACGAAGAATCCTACAAGCAAAAGAGTTAAAATACAACTATAATGCTTCATATAAAATCTGTTTTTTTAAAGATACTAAATATACACAAATATGCAATAATGGGGGTATTGCATGGTAAAGCCTCGTATTACTTTAGAAGATCAATTAGATGTAGTCCTTTCGCCTTCCTTGGATTAAAGGTCTTAAAAGTCTCTATGCTTTTGTCGATGACTGAATTAAGATAAGGTATCGTCCAATTTTCATGATAGGCTTCTCTATAATATGCGGTGGACTTAATCTTATCGACGTATGTCATAGCACGTTTCTGACCCGTAAACGGATTGCTTAACTCTGAGTCGTTTTGGGCATCATTGAGAATTACTGCAAGTTCTTGTGTATAGCGTTCGTAGTTTATCAATAGAATTTTTAATTTACGGAATTTACTTTTTAGGTTATCGGAATACATTCTCTCAAAATTGCGGATGGCATTATCGACGTTTTGAGAATCGTATTTCTTACACAGACAATCATTGGATAGACGCGCCACAATAGAGTCGGCAAACAACAATCGCTGTTCTAATCTTTTTATGGTAGCCTTCTGTTCTTTGATTATTTGTTCGTTATCGTATTGCTTACCCTTCAGTTTGTTTTCTGATTCGGTCAATTGTTTAATATGTCCCGATAGCTTAGTAATTTGGGCTTGCAGTTCTTCAACACTTATTTTTTGAACAAGGCTATCCTTTATTTCTGTTCTATTAACTGATGTAGATACTTTTTCGCTTTGAGCACAAACACTCAAAGAAAGAGTAAGAAATATAAATATGAGAGAGAGCGTTTTCTTCATATTAATTTTAATCAAAAGAAGCATTTGAATAGTAATTACCAGCTTTGTTTTCAAGGCTGCTTATATCAGAAGCTCTGCCATATACTCTTCTTGCATTCTTCTTATATTCTTCCAGCTTATCAGAAACACTTGAAGCAAGAGTATAATATTCTGATTCACCATAAAGATAATAAGGGCGGAGGCGTTCAACCTGGCTCAACAAGTAAGCATAATGAGCTTGTTCAAGACGCGAGGATACGGATTTCAGGCGAGAAACGAGATCCCGGCAATTATTGATAGGCGACATTGAAGCGTAGTGATTAGCGAGTGCTATTCTCTGTCTTGCTGATTCAAGACCTTTGTATCCGCTTGCAGAGGCTGCAGCCTTTGCAGCATAGTAATTAACAATTACATGATTAACTCCCTTCAAAGATGCTTCTGCTTCTCCTTGAATAATAATTTTCTTGTCTGTCGTTCGTAAGGTCTGTAGTTCAGAGATGCGTTCTTTCATCTTCTTCAGCTCGCCTTCATTCCAAACGGGATTACTAAATTTATCGTGACAAAACGACACATAGGCAGGAACATATTGAACTGCAAAGGCTTCCATTAATTCGTTTCTTTCTTGATCAGAGAGGAATGAATTAGAATGTAGCAAATTCAGCTCATAAGTAATGCCTTTGAAAGTTTTATCTAAAGCGGTATCAGTATTAGCAGATGTCACTTTCTCTATATCTTTCTTTACAGCGTTTACATACTGGTTGCTAAACTTTAATTTACCAGGAGGCGACACAATGGTCTTATAGTAAGCCATCACTCCGCCTACAGCTAAAAGGGTCGCAACGACAAGCAATATAATTTTTATAGATTTATTCATACATCTTTTTTTTAGTCTTAAAGCCCTCCTCTATTTCCTGTATCAGTGACAGATGTTTTTTTTCCTGATTTTTTAGAATTATCCTTAGAGTTCTGGCCAGGGTTGTTTCCGTTGTCGTTATTAGAGCCAGTTTTAGCTTTTGTGACAGGCGCTTCAGGATGGAAACCTTCATTCTGCGTGGGTGCTTGTGGAGTTTGATCTTGGCTTAACCAGTTAATATAATTGGTTAGATTAATCTGTCCATCACTAGGCTTATTATATGTAGGCTGGTGTGTCCCTTGCTTGGGATTCCAGCTTTTATCAAGATTTTTCTGAGCAGATGCGCATACTTTTTGAAAATTTTTTGAGTCGTTGAGTTTAGAAGCCCAGCCATTAGTCAGTTCTTCCAATCTAAATTCATTCATCGCATCAAATAAGCCTTGAAGGTCTGGATATTTCTCCATTACTGATTTGTCCCAAACAGTGTTGTTATCAAGGTATTTAATTGCATCTGCAAGCTGATAGGAAGTTTCTTTTGCGTCTTGCTTTTTTTCCGTTGAATCATTATTTACTTCTATCGCAGCGCTGGTTTTTTCTTTGTTGATAAAAGGTAATGGGAACCCCTCGTTAATCCAAGAATAAATGAAAAAACACGCATAGATCAGGAATAAAGCTCCCAGGCCTTGTAAGAATCCAAAAAATCTTTGTTTATATATGAAACTAGAACTCAGCTTGAGAACTCTTCTATCATAATCGTAGCCTTGGAGAGGTGATTCCTCTTTTGGAGGAAGATACTTTGATTCAATAATCATACGTCCTTCTCGTCCATTTACCAGCTGAATGGAACATTCACAAGATTTTTCTTTTCTACAAAGCTTTATTTCATGCCTATCATTAAGAAGATTCTCTGTTCTCTTTAATATTTCATAGCCAGGAGCATGAATCTCTACTTTTGCGCACTTACAATCCTTCTCTGAAATAGATAGTCCTTGTTCCGTTAGTTCAGTTCCATTGATAAATATTCGGATATATTCTTTTATCTCCGCATGTGTATGTTCATCCTGATCAAAAAACTTAAACATTGATCGTTTTATGGTCTTTTTCCATTCAATTGATTGAGAACCTAATTCCAGCTTTTGACCATCTTCATGAATTGTTACAAGGCATTTAACAGGTTCAAAACCTTTTCTAGTGAAAAACAATTCTATCTTTTCATTTTTATATGTTAGAATACGTGAATTGAACTCGCTCCCGTTTTTAAATTTTATTTTTGTACCTCCTTTTAATTCGTCTTCAGATGGAGGGAGGAAAATACAAACCTCACGTATTTCTTCCTTCGTTAAATCAACAAACTTCTTAATTTGCTCCTTTGAAGGCTGAACATCGCCTTTGGGATCTACAAGGAATATTGCTTTGTATCCAGAATAGTATTGTTGATAACAATCTTTACCAAGAATCTCCTTCTTAGAAGGCCCACTCCCGAGAAAACGTACTCCATATTTCTCACCTGAAGAAGGGGCATACTTAAATATATATTTTTTCGGGTGATATTCTTTTGAGAAGAAAACTTCAATTTCTTCTTTAGAATCATTTATATTTGATTGCGAGAGAATCTTTTCCACAAAATTATATGCTTCCATAATCTCTTCGCTAGTAATTTCTATAGTATTCGGGATATATATCCAACCACAAAGATTGTCACCTGCACGTCCTGAGATTGCTCTAAGTTGATTTAAAAAACATCCTTCTTCGTCAAAGGATATAAATGTGATAGAGTTGTCTGTACCTTGTAAACCGCTAAAGAGCTTCAAATAATCTCTAACATCTACAACCTTACTGGCCCAATGACCCTTATTGCATTCAATGAGTTTAGCCACACCTTGATTTGCACGTGTGATTGTAAAACCTAACTTATTCATTATCTCTTAAATATGTTTAATATTTTTTGTTTCATTCCTGTGTTGAATCCCTTAGAGCGCTCAAGCAACTTACGAACAACATTTTCTGCTGGTTTTTCGTCAAAAAGACAATAATCTTGGAAACAAACTTGACCGAGAGAGAATGGCACTACTTCTACAATGCCTTCGTTAATTTCATAGTTCTTGCAAATTCTGACAAGCCCATTATAGAAATTACCATAGGTTTTTGCAATGTATTCTTTTAAGATACTTGGTAGCTGACCTTTTGCAGCCTTGGCCTTATCAACCTTCGTTAGCATTAAATAGATGGCATCTGTATCATTTTTGAAAATACCCGTACGTTCGATATAGCGAAGTGCACCTTCAAGATATTCATTTTGAGTAAGTCCCTCATACTTTCTGTCCTCTGCGCCATATTCCAAAACAAAAAAGTGAATCTTTCGGTTCTTAGTACGATTATCAATCAAGACACGTGTTAGTGTGTCTAGTGCCTCCATTTCATCGTCACTCATGTTCTCTTTGGCATCAGATTTATACATACAACGAACCAACTCACCTGCCAAATCCACACAGGTTAACGGATGAATTGCATTGTCTACATCTTCAAGGTCAAATCCCATCTCATAGGTTGAATAAATGGATGTGCCTTCAGGGAGTGTTCCTACATGGGTGGTTGATTTGAATAGAGCCGCTAAGCGAGTCATATAGCCATAGCCCTGGCAATCATTGTCTTGACTCATACTCTTTGCTATACGACCATTACCTGCAACACTCAGAATTGCACCCAATGCACAGCTCTTACCAGAGGAAGGAATACCCCAGAAATATATTTCTGTTGAAAGTTTATTAATTTTATCCAGTTTCCTAGGAAGAGCAAAGCCCTGTGCCGTTTCTCCATTAACAAGATGCTTGATGAATGCAGAATTAATACCGATTGTCTCGAAATCGTCATATTCAAGATAGCCATTATCGAGAAGTTTTGTTACAACAGAGGCACGTAAAACATTCGGATCTGCTTTAAGCATATCCAGCAAATCGGAATGGCTAATTTTTCCGCGGTCTAAATATCCTACTATTTTTTTGTATATTTCATCATCTGTACTGAGTACAGCTTTGTCAGCTTGAATCTTCTTAATACTCGTAACAAGCGCATCTATATCGAAACCTATCACCTCTTCACGGCGTAGTTTGTTAATGAGTTTCTTTGCTTCTGTACTATGACGATCCGTGGGGTTTTCTTCGCAGAATCTTTTTAATTCTGAAATACTATTTTTGTCAATTTGTTCCCATGTATCGGCTGAATCTTTAAGAGTCCTATTTTTCTCTATACTGCAAATCAGTGAACGGGCTTCATTTCTGTAATTTCCATCTGGATATATCAATAAGTATTTCTCAAGAGCTTCTATGCTTTTTGAGT
>ERZ773197.741-NODE-741-length-24649-cov-5.591120_pt1 | contig 24649 bp, 17 predicted proteins | sample MGYA00580999_ERZ773197 | MGnify/ENA primary metagenome ERZ773197 (study PRJEB29015, sample SAMEA2738166) | human oral metagenome | biome: human oral; feature: human-associated habitat; material: saliva | place: China | collected 2185 ...
GAAGCTAGCGAGAGCGTGCCCAAGTTCAGACCTATATTGCTTAGAAAATTATTTTAATTTTTTTACAGCCCCTTTTTTTATTCCGAGATTCTTAGTGCTGAGTCTTATATCTATTTTTTTCTTTGCCGATATTGTTTTAGATGTTCGTTATTATCATGTTCATGATAGAAGAGGAAGGAAGAAAATGGTAATTCATATTCAAGATTTTGCAGGAAAAGAGCAATTTCAATCCATGCTTTGTGACTGGGCGCTGGCCACAGGATTGGAGGCAATGGTGCAGTCGCAGGATACGAAAGTCACGTATTTTGCTAATGCCGAAAAAAAAGAGCCAGGGAAGGCCGATGCTTTGGAACGCAGATCCCAGGAATTTGGCTCTTCTTCTATTCAGGCTGACCTTCAATACGAAGGAGAAAAGATTGCTACGATTTATCTGAAAAAGGGATTGTGTGACGATTCGGAAAAAGAGAAGGCGGCATTAAAGCTCTTGGTCTTCAGCATGGAGCAGTTTATGCTGGCGGATTGCAGTGAACTTCGATTCCGTGAATTTGCGGATAAATTATCTGACGGAATTAAAGAGACACAGAACTTGGTAAAAGATATTCGAAAGAGCACCAATGATTTAAAGAGCATTCAGAGCAGACAGAAGATTCTCGCTTTAAATGCCAATATTGAAGCAGCAAGAGCCGGAGAACACGGCAAGGGATTCGGCGTGGTTGCGGATGAGGTAGGAAGACTTTCCGACAGCAGCTCTGCAGTGAATGAGAAGATTTCCGCGGTGGTAAAGCGTATTTCCGAGGTGGTTATCAGCTTAAGCGGTGAAGAGATTGAAGAACAGGCATAAAAGTCGGTACCATGAAGATAGAAGGAAAGGCTACAAAAAAGCATAACTGCTTGGGAAGTACAGGCTTACAAACGGGTATAACAGAGTAAAAAGTACAGACTTGGAAGTCGAACTTTTCAAACTGAGAATAAAAAGAGGGGCCATGAAATTTCATGGTCCCTCTTCTTTGTCCGCTTTAGCAGGGGGGACTGGCTAAAGGGATATTCGAATATTCGGGATTTTCACTTTTTATTTACCGTCCCGGAATACGAACGGACCAAAGCGGGCCTCCCGCGTCATAATTCTGTTTCAGTTCTCGCATAATCTGTGCCGGATCCCAATCCTTTTGTGAGTTGGGATAGCTGTTCGGGTCGGCAATGGATATACTTCCGTTGGCATTTTGCTTTGTAATGATGATAAAATGCCCACCGTTTGTCAGTGCACCCTTTCCCATCAGTGCCACAAGAATATGCCCGTTGTTTAATAGATTTGCGATGTTTGCAGGGCTTCTATCCTGTACGCTGTCTACAACAAGGTCAAAGGCGGAGAGTACCGCCGGGATATAGTCGTGGTAGGAACCGCTCTTAGGGGCAAAATAGCCGTAAGCCGCGGACCAATTGGACATTTCCTTCGGGGTAATGCTTCCATTTACATTTCCGAAGGCGGAAACAATCATAGCTGCTGTAGTCGGCCCGCAACCGTATTTACTGATGCTGTCCTGTCCTCCATAGAGATAGCTGGCCCAGTGACTGTCATGCTGGTTATAGTAGGGCATGGGACCCAAAGCTGTATCCAGATAGACATTGTAGTCATTGAATGTAGAAGTACCGTAGTAATTCTCAAAGGGATCCGATTTTACGGGAAGAATAGAGGTTTTTTGCGCATCCTCGGCAGCTTCTTGCGCTGTTTGAGGAGAATTTAAGTCTATTATCGCTAAAGTCTCCGTTTCTGCTACGCTACTTGTTTCCGGAGAAGTTTCCGCCTCGCTTTGCTTTTCTTCCGTGCTTTCCGCTTCAGTCTCAGTCTCTGCTTCCGTCTTGGAAGAGTCAAGCTCGACTACGGGAAGCATTTCCGAGTCGGAAGCCAATTCTTCTTCGCATTCCTCTTCCGAATAGTTCTCATTATTGTCTCCGAAATAAACAAGTCGTTTCCCGCTCTCCGCCTCCTCATCCATTCGTTCCCAAAAATCCAGGTACGGAGCATAGCTCTTTGTCTTATTCGCGCGTGGAGGGATTGCTTTTTCCGCACTGAAACTGTCTTTATATCCCTCATAAGCAATTGCGGAAAAGCTGACAGTCATTACAGAAAGAGATGCCATCGCGAGAATTCCCAGATGTTGGGTAGACCCCATGGCTATTTTGTGTAAAACTGCCTTTATTATTCCCATATTTTGCTCCTAAACCAATCAGAAAAAGATAAAGAGGTTGATCCATATAATAGATAATCTACATACGCTTTTAATATCGACAAAGGAGAAAAGAAAGATAAGACAAAATCGAACAGCATAGAATAAAAATAATGGATAAAAAGAGATAAAAGAAAAAGGAGCTTTAGCTTTCTGCTGCTCCTTCCTTCATGGCGTTTATTAATAAGCTTGCAATTTCGTTGAGATTTCCTTGCTTATCCACAGCACCGAGTTTATAGGCCTCCATGGGCATTCCGTAAACAATGGAGCTTTTCTGATCCTGTCCCAAGGTAAAGGCTCCTTTTTCGTGCATAGCAAGCAGTCCGTTTGCCCCGTCTTTTCCCATACCGGTCAGAATGATACCGATGGCATTATGCCCGCAGCTTTCTGCTACGGAAGAAAAGAGATAATCGATGGAAGGACAGTGTCCGGAAACCTTTTCGCCTTCCTTACACTCTACTTTTAGTCCTTGGACGTCCCGAACAACTTTCATCTGCAGCCCTCCGGGGGCGACGAGGCACAGTCCCGGATAAAGCCGATCCTGATCTTTAGCTTCCCGCACCTCCATCTTACAGAGCTTATCCAGTCTTTCGGCATACATCTGTGTAAAAACGGGAGGCATATGTTGTGTAATGACTATGGGAGGGAGATTAGCAGGCAACTTTTCTAGAATCGAAAGAAGAGCTTCCGTTCCTCCTGTGGAAGCCCCCATGGCAATAATCTGGATGTGATTCTTTGAAAAAAATGTTTTCATTTTTGCCCCTCGACTATTCTTCTCTCCGATAGATAGCCGGTTTAATATATTTATAAGGACAGCTTTGCTTGGTCAATCCTTCGGAGTGACCAATGAAAAGATATCCCCCCGGATAAGTTGCATCATAAAAACGTTTCACTAAAGCATCTTTTGTTACTTGGTCAAAATAAATCATTACATTTCGACAGAAGATAAGGTCAAAGTTTCGTTTAAAGTGAATGGGTTCCATCAGATTAAAGGGGCGGAAAATCACATTGTCTCTTAGCTCTTTACTGACAGTATAGCTTTCGTCCTTTTGCTGAATAAAGTACTTGTTTTTCCATGCATTAGGAAGTTTTTCCAGACTTTCCGCGGGATAAGAGGGATTAATCGCCTTGTTCAGTACATTATGGGAGATATCCGTTGCGAGCATCCTGGTATCCCATTTTCCGGGAAGCTTTCCAAAGAATTCCAGAAGATACATGGAAATATTGTAGGGCTCTTCTCCCGAAGAACAGCCTGCGCTCCAGACAGAAAGGACCTTGTCCTTTTCATGTTTTTTAGCAAGCTCCGGAAGAACTACCTTTTCCAGATAATCAAAGTGGGATTCTTCTCTCATAAAATAGGTGTAGTTCGTAGTGAGCTTGTTTAAAAGCGTGGTCAGCATGTCTTGATTTTCTTTTGAGAGAATGTCGTTTACATAGCTATGAAACTCTCCATACCCCGATTTTTCCAAAATGCTGGAAAGGCGGCTAACAATCAAAGGCTTTTTCTTTCGTAAGTCGATGCCGAATTTTTCCTGCATATAGGTATAGAGTCGTTTAAAGTCATCGTCTGATAAATCATACATGAAAGAACCCCTTATACAGCCTCGGAAGAGGACTGTACCAAAGCCTCCGCATCAAAGGACATGGCCACCTCACCGGTATCCAGAGTAATCATGCCGTTGCATAGTTTCTGTCTGTTACGGAGCGGAATAGACTGCACTTCATCCGGATCGATATCGATAACCTGCCGCACTCTGTCCACAATAATGCCGATAGGAATGGATTCAATATTTAAGACAATGATACAGGTCTTTGAAGTATATTCCTCTGCCTCTCTATCCATCAGTAACCGGATATCGATGACCGGTAAAATAGAACCTCTCAGATTGATGATTCCCTTTACATAGTGGGGCACCATGGGGAGAGAAGTGATACTATGGTCATTGATGATTTCAATGACATAGCTTGTGCTCATATACATGACAAGCCCTGCGGATTCGAAGGTAAGACAGCGTTCTGCGTCATTTGTTTCCTGTTCTTCTATTTTTTCGTCTTCAAAAAACTCATCCATAAACTCTTCTGCCATACTTCCCTCCTTATTCATTTTCAATAGCTTGAGAGTACAAGCCTAAGACATCTAAAATGATACATATATTTCCGTCTCCGAGAATGGAGCAGCCATTGATTCCGTTTGCCTTTAGATCAAAGGCGTTAAAGTAAGCGGGAAGCGGCTTTACAACAACCTGCTGTTCTCCGATGAGGTCATCAACAAAGAGACAACATGACTTGTCGTTTGCCTCTACCCAGATGAGAACGCCGTCTGCAAGGTCGGTGTATTTTCCTTCTATGCCGTAGAAGTTGTTCAGGCGAACGATGGGATAGAAGACATCCATTCTTTTTACCATCTCATTTCCATTTTCATCGAAGACAACCTCTGCATCGTCAATCTTAAAGGATTGGCGGATATTTACAATGGGGATGGTGAAGATTGTATCGCCTACGTTAACCTTCATACCGTCCATAATAGCCAGAGTAAGCGGGATTTTCATCGTGAAGGTAGACCCTTTTCCCAGTTCACTGGAAATGCTGATGGCACCTCCTACCGATTCCAGATTCTTCTTTACAACGTCCATCCCTACGCCTCTGCCGGAGAATTCAGTAACACTCTTATTGGTAGAGAAGCCCGGAAGCATGATTAAGCCCAAGGCCTCTTTCTTGGAATATTCGGAACGCGGCTTATAGAGCAGTCCTTTTTCCTCTGCCTTGTCCAAAAGCTTTTCCGGATTCATGCCGTAACCGTCATCCTCTACGGTGATAATCACTTCGGAAGAGGTATGGGAAGCAGAGAGAATCAATTCTCCCTGTGCATCCTTTCCGGCTGCAATACGTTCTTCCTTAGTGGTTTCGATGCCATGATCCATACTGTTTCTTACAATGTGCATCAAGGGATCCTGCAGACTGTCTACAATGGTTTTGTCTACTTCCGTATCCTCGCCGATAATAGTAAGCTTTACGTCTTTTCCGAGCTTCTGCTTCATATCGCGGACGATACGATTCATTTTCTGGAATACGCCGGAAATGGAGACCATTCGAAGACTCATGGCGATGTCCTGCAAATCATCGGTAAGCTTTCGAAGCTGTCTTGCGGATTTCATGAAGTTATCCAGACTTTCCTGCGGAAGCATACGAAGAACAGGAGAGGAAGTAACCATAGATTCTGTGATTACAATTTCTCCCACGAGGTCATTTAAACTATCCAGCTTTTGTAAATTTACGGAAATCAAACTTTGCTTTACGGGAGCGGTGGATTTCTGCTGGGTATTCTGTGGCTGCGGTGCAGCTTCTTTCTCTTTATTCTGCTTAGGACTCTGTACGGAAATGTTTTCCTTTTCTTCCGTCTTTACTTCACTCTTTTTTGCATCCACGATTTCATAAGAGAGAATATGGCTCTGCTCTCTTAACACCTTTTCTCCCTTTTCAAGGACTTCTTCCTTTTCAAAGGCAAGGAAAAATCCGTCATCGATAATGACTTGGGCGGTTTCCGAGTTTGTATCCATATCACTTGGATAATAACGGAAGTCCAGATCATATTCTTTTAAAGCGTTAACAATCATAAATGCTCTAAGATTCTCCATGCCGATTCCCTGATCCAAGAAGACATGAATGAATTTAATGGCTTTCGGATCATTCGGAAGCACTCTTTCTACGGTCCCCTGTGCACGCCCTGCTCCGGCGGCGGTCTTTGTATTTCCGCTTTCCTTTCCGGAGATTTTTGCCAAGAAATTGTTTATCTCTTCGGCAAATTCTTCTATATTTTCATCTAAAGGATCTCCGGCTTTCACTTTTTCTAAAGCACCGCGAAGAAAATCTTCCGAGCGGAACATCAGATCGAAAAGTTCGTTCTTTTGCTCAGTACTTAAACAATCCATGCCCTTGTCTCGAATAAAGAAGAACATATCTTCAATGTGGTGGGCAATGTTGGAAATTGGAGTAAATTCCATCATGGCACTGGAACCTTTTATGGTGTGCATGATACGGAAAATTTCATTTACATCATCGGAGGAAAAATCGCCGATTTTTTCGTCGGCAATCAGCATTTCATCTAACTTATCCAAGAGTGATTCCGTCTCCAGAAGATAGGTATCCAACATTCCTTCCATTGTACTATCCATAAGTTTTACCACCTTTTCACTATTTTCCCGGGAAATGCTTTTCCATCTCCCCCAAATCGATTCTTTTCAACAGAAGAAAAGACTAGAAGTTTTTCACTGCTGTCGAGAGTCGTTTTAAATCATTATTAATTGAGTTCACCATGAACTGATAGGCATAGGTGGTCTTGACAAGCTCCACCTGCTCTTGATCCATATCTACGTTGTTTCCGTCCAAGCGGCTGGATTCATTCCTAGTACTGTGTATCCTGGGTCTTTGCATGTGAATTGCTTCGGATACTTTTATTTTTTTCTGACTGCCCTTTTCTGCCATAGTGATATGGTGAAGAAGCTCGTTCTCAAAAGTGAGATACTTGGATTTATAGTTTGGGGTATCCACATTGGCAATATTGTTTACCGTAAGATTCTGTCTTCCCCATAGCAAATCAAGCGTCTTCTCTGTTAGGGCTATTCCATTTCCGTAAAACATTGACATAGCAATCCTTTCTCCAAATCGATCTTTCCTCACTTTATCGAACGCAAAACGCAATTGTATAAGAGAAAAATGGAAAAAAGCGAATATTTTGCAATATTTTCTCCCGATTTATTCTCGAAAAGAAGTGACTTGCAATGTCTTCCGGTTTGAAACGAATGCCCTGAAATCAGTATGCAACATTCCGGTATATTTTAAGAATATTTTAACATTGCTGCGTTCTCTCGTAAAGCCGTAGTTCTGTTGAAAGAGACGGATATTGCGCCGGTCTGATGAATACTCCAAAAAAATAGCCTTTCTTTTTAGAAGGGGAGAGCAAAGGAATGGCAAACTTATAGAAAGTAAATCTTAGTCGAAAAAACAAGGAGAAAGGATTGGACTTTGCTTTAAGGAGGTTTTTGAACGGTATGAGCAAATATGTGGAAAAGAAAAAAGGCAGTTTCCTAAAGAGAATCAGTCTGAAAGGAAGACTGTCTATTGTTTTGGGTGCAGTTTCTTTTGTGCTTATTCTGGTACTTTGCTACATCTTGGTGCATTCCTTTGAGCTGGATATTGATCCTCAGATTGATGATTCTATGACGGAAAAAGCGATGAACGGAGCTGCCGAGCTGTCTTCTACGGTGGATAAATTAAGCCATATTTCCGCTACAATCAATGAAGGAATCAGCTTTGTTTATGAGGAGAATGACAAGGTGGGAGAGGCTCCCGTTCATACTTGGAAGGTGCAGGACTTTTCAAAAGACAACATGGTTTCCGTTACGGGAATGGAGCCGGTAACCCTGCGAAGCGGAATTGTGGATAAAGAGATTCCCGCTTCAAGATACAATGCGGAGAATATTTTACTGAATACATTGCGTGCCTCTATTTTGGAGGACGAAAATATTGTGGGGGGCGGAAGCTTTTTTGAACCGAATGCCTTTTTTCCGGATTCTTCCGATTATGGCATATTTATTACAAGAGAAGGTGCGAAGGAGAAGATTGTACAACGTATCGATTATGACCTGTATAAGGACAAGGAGTATTACAAAGCAGGAAAAGAAGGAAAATCGGTCGTTACCAATGTGTATAAGGATGATAAGGCAGGAGGAGCAGAGCTCTTTACCATTACAAGTCCGATTATGGTAAATGGTGAGTTTAAGGGTCTTACTCTTTTAGATATCAATGCAGACGTTCTTACCAAGGTAAGTAAGACCGATGCAGAGTATCCGACTATGTTTTCCGAGATTATCGATTCGGAAGAAGTGATACATGGAAATGAAAAACAAAGGGGTATGAAGCTTTCGGATGTTCTTTCCGAGAAGGCATATAAAGAGGTAAAGGATCTTATGGCCGGTGGAGAACGCTTTACCAGAAAGGTAATAGGAAAGTCCGGTGCAGCAGAAAGAGAATTTTTTGAACCGGTGAATCTGAATGGCACAACTTGGTGGTTCCGCATCAATATGACGGAAATTGATTATGATCATGCCGTGGACAGGATGGTGCTTGTAGCAACGGGACTAGGACTTTTGACGGTCGCGATTGTCATATTGGCAACGGTATTTTATCTGAATAAGAGTTTGAAGCCACTTGCCATGGTTTCCCGGTGCGGAAAAAAGCTTGCAGAAGGCGATTTTGATATTGAGATGTCCTATGCCTATCAGGATGAAATAGGTGCATTGATTTTGGCAATACAGGAAGTGGTAGACAGAGTCAGACATATCATTTCGGATTTAACCGAGAAACTGGGAGAAATGGCAAAGGGCAATTTTAACCTGAGCAAAGATAATGAAGAATATTATACCGGTGCATATATTCCGATTCTGGAGGCTCTTTCCAAGATTACCACCGACCTTTCTCAGACGATGTCCGAGATACAAGGAAGTGCAATGAAGGTAAATAGCAGTGCAGGGCAGGTAAGTTTTGCGGCGCAGGGACTTTCCGAGGGTGCAACCGAGCAGGCTTCTTCTATAGGACAGTTGAGCTCGACAATGAGCGATATTTCTGAAAGAATCAAGGAAACGGCACATACGGCACAGGAAGCGTCTCGCTTGTCTACAGATACGGGGAATGCCGTAGTTATGAGTAATACAAAGATGGAAGAGATGTCCAGGGCTATGGTGGAAATCACCGAGAAATCCAATGAAATCAGTAAGATTATAAAGACCATTGACGACATTGCCTTCCAGACCAATATCCTGTCCTTAAACGCGGCAATTGAAGCTGCAAGAGCAGGGGCTGCCGGAAAGGGCTTTGCCGTTGTGGCGGATGAAGTCGGAAATCTCGCACAGAAGTCGGCGAAGGCGGCACAGAATACGGCATCTCTAATAGAGGAAACCATTGATGCTGTAGAAAAGGGAGCAAGAATCAGCAGAGAAACCGCGGAATCTTTGGATACCGTTTCTCAACACACCGAAAAGATTAACAACTATATTCAGGATATTTCAGCTGCCTCGGAAGAAGAGGCTCGAGGGATAGCGCAGCTTACACAGGGAATCGATCAGATTTCTTCCGTTGTGCAGAATAACTCCGCAACGGCGCAGGAATCCGCTGCCGCTTCGGAAGAAATGTCCGGTCAGGCAAATATACTGAATGATTTGGTAGAACGCTTTACTTTAAAAGAAAATTAGATTCGGAAGGAATCCGGAATTTTTCAGGGAGGGAAAATGATGAAAAAGGGAAAGGGGCAGCAGGGAAAGCAGGGATCAATCGGGACCAGACTTTCTGCAATCTTGGGCTTGTGCATTGTTCTTGTATTTTTATTGATGAGCTTAAGTATTATTTACACCGGACAGAAAGCAATCAGCTCTGCGCTGGATGGCAATCTAAACGATAAGGCAACGATGTCCATGGGAGACGTGCAGAAAGTAATTGCAAGCTTGGAATCTATTTCCTCCACTATGGAAGTAGGCGTACAAAAGATGAATGAGCAGGAGGACTCTGTCGGAGCAGTGCCGAATCAGATTTGGAAGGTGAAAGATCTGAACGGAAAAGCGCTTTCTCTCTCAGGTATGGAGGCAACTCATTTTCAATCCCGAGTTATTGATGCGGAACTTTCCGCATCTAGATACAATACGGAATCTATGTTCCTGGATTCTCTCAATGCATCGGTTGCAAAGAATCCTTCTTTGCTTGGGACGGGAATCTTTTTCGAGCCGAACGGGTTTCAACAAGGAATAAAAGAATATGGAATCTATATGACTCCGACTGCGAGAGAAGCCGGAGAGATTATGTCGTTGCCCTATGATTTTTATTCGGCTAGAGACTGGTATAAAAAAGCAAAAGAGACGGGGAACAGATTTCTTACCGACGCATACGCAGACACCTTGCGTCCGGAGATCAAAGTGATGACGATGGCAAGTCCCTTAAAAAATCCAAAGGGAGAGTTTATCGGCTGTGTCATGCTGGATATTAATGTAGAGATCTTTTCCAGCGTAAAACAGGAGGATGATAGTTTTAAATCTTTGCATACCGGTGTTTTGGACCATAAAGGGACGGTGCTCTACAGCATGAACCCGGAAATGCAGAAGAAGAGTTTGGAAGAGGTGGTGCCCGGGAGCTCTATGGAGGAGATTCATACGGGTATGGAAAAGAAGGAGCCGTTTCTTGTAACGGTACCCATGAACCGGGGAGAAGTAAGAAGAGTCTATTTTAGACCTATGGATATCCATGGAGTGACGCTTTGGACGATGGTCAGTGTATTGAACAGCGAATTTATGTCTACGAGAAATCATCTGGTCTTACTTTGTACGCTTTTCAGCGCGGCAGGTCTTGCAATTTTAATCGTTGTAAGCTCCATATTGATTCGAAAAGCGCTTCATCCACTAAAGGAAATCGCAAAAGTCGGTGAATCCGTTGCAGAGGGAGATTTTGCGGTAGGAATTCGCTATGAGAATAAAGATGAGATAGGAGATCTGTGTACATCTATTCAGGATGTTGTCTCCAATATTCAAAGGATTATTACGGACCTTTCCGATAAGTTAAAAGAACTTTCACAGGGAAATTTCTGTGTTGCGCTGGATAATGAAGAAAACTATCCCGGTGCATATAGACCCTTGCTTCTCACTTTACAGGAGATTACCGGAGATCTGGATAAGACTATGTCCGAAATCAAGAACAGTGCCGGTGCAGTGAATTCCGGTGCCGGGCAGGTAAGTTCTGCCGCGCAGGGACTTTCCCAGGGGGCTACAGAACAGGCTTCTTCGATTGAACAGCTGAGTGCTACCATGAATGATATTTCCATAAAGATTAAGGAAACGGCGGAGATGGCAGTGAAGGCCTCTGTTCTTTCCGGACATACCGGTGAGGCGGTGGAACGAAGCAATAAAAAGATGTCGGAGATGTCTAAAGCAATGCTGGAAATCACTCAAAAGTCCAATGAGATCAATAAAATCATCAAAACGATTGATGACATTGCGTTCCAGACCAATATCCTTTCTTTAAATGCCGCAATAGAAGCGGCAAGAGCAGGCGCTGCAGGAAAAGGATTCGCGGTAGTTGCGGATGAAGTGGGAAATCTGGCACAAAAATCGGCAAAGGCCGCTCAGAATACGGCAACCCTCATTGAAGAAACTATTTTGGCAGTGGAAAAAGGAGCCAAGATAACAGAAGAGACAGCAGAGTCTTTGGGAACAGTTTCAAAGCATACGGTACAGATTAATAGCTTTATTCAGGATATCTCCACAGCATCGGAAGAAGAAGCAAAAGGTGTATCACAGATTAGTGCGGGTATTGAACAGATTTCCGCTACGGTACAGAACAATTCCGCTACAGCGGAAGAGTCTGCAGCTGCCTCGGAAGAGCTTTCCAGACAGGCAAATCTTTTGAATAACCTTGTATCGAAGTTCCGACTGACAAGGGAAGGGGATAGCGGAAGCGAAACGGAAACAGCTGTATTGAATAAAACTGTACCGGATGCGATTGCGTCTGAGAAGCAGGAAGCAGAGTCCAAAAAGGCTCTGTCGGAGAAGCCGAAAGAAGTTGTGAAGAAGGCTAAAGAAGTAATTGAGAAGCCAGAGCAAGTTGTGGAGAGGCCTAAAGAAGTTGTAGAGAAACCTAAGCAAGTTGTGGAGAAGCCTAAAGAAGTTGTAGAGAAGCCAAAGCAAGTTGTGGAGAGGCCTAAAGAAGTTGTAGAGAAGCCAATGCAAGTTGTGGAGAAGCCTAAAGAAGTTTTAGAGAAGCATAAAGAAGTTGCGGAGAAGCCTAAGGAAAAAGAGCCGAAGAAAGCTTTTGAGAAAAAGGAAGAAATCGAGCCGAAGAAAATTGCACCGAAGCAGATGGCGATATCGTCCGAGCCGGTTCTTCCGGAGGAAAAGGCAACAGAGCCGATAGTAGATATCAGTGGAATGGATGGCATGGATTTGTCACAAATTCCCATTCCCGGAGATGCTCATTATCTTGCATCACAAACGAACAACCTTAGCGAAAAGCCTAAAGGAAAAACGGATGAGAAGAAAGAAAAGCCGAATGGAAAGCAAGAAAGAAAGGTAGAACAGTTCTTGGGAGCGGGAAGTGAAAAATATTAAAAATCACTTAGAATTGTTGCTTAAATAAAAGTATTCCTATTATTTCGCAGGATTTTGGAGAGATAAAAAAATATCTCCATTATAATCCTGCGAAATTATCATATATGGAGAAAGGAGATTTTGAACAAAAAATAGGGAAAATTGAAAGCAAAAAAAGCGGAGAAAAGAATAAAAAAATCAATGTTGGACTTCATCCGGTCTTTTATATATAATGCTGATAAAGGAGGGAAAAAAGCTACTAAGTTCTTTGGTTTTGTAGCTTGTATCAGTTTCACGAACAGAGCATTTGCCATCCTGACAGAGAGCATGGCTTGCTTAAGACACAAGGCTATTTATTTTGCTTGAAAGCGAATATATATTTAAATAAAAAAACTGAATTAATACTTATATTTAAAATAGATTATGACGAAGTTGTCCCAAGGATTGGACAGGCTTATTTCTTTAAGAATCTATAAACCGAAGAAAAGGTAGAGCAAAATGAAGAGAAAATATGTACGATATATCGGATTTTTCCTTCTCAGTATTTTCCTTCTCCTGTCTTGCAAAAGAAAGATCAGAGAGCAGGTAAAGGAGGAAAGCTCCTATAATGAGGCACAGGAAAATAGAGAACTGAGTATCTGGAGCTATTATTCCGGAGCACAGCTCGAGGCATTTAAAAAGACGATAGACGAATTTAACGAAGGACGGGGAAGAGAGTTGCATTTCTCTGTACGTCTGATGAATCCGGGCTCTTTTGAGGATGTCGAGAATAATCTTCTTGCTCTAACGGATAAGAATTTCACACAAGAGGACTATCCGGACATGGCTTTTATGTATGCGGATATTGCCTGGGTGCTGGATAAAAAACACTATCTTACGGATTTAAGCCGGTACTTTTCTCAGGAAGAGCTGGACGCTTTTGTCCCCGAGTTCTTAAATGAAGGAAGACTGGGAAAGAAAGATGAAGGCATTAAGATTCTCCCGGTAGGAAAATCCACAGAGCTTTTCTTTTTAAATGGGACGGATTGGAAGAAATTTGCCGATGCGACCGGAACAAAGCTTACTGAGTTAGAAACGAGGGAAGGCCTTATAGAGGTGGCAAAAAAGTATTATGAGTATACCGACGCATTGACTCCGGAGGAAAATGACGGAAAGCCCTTCTTCGGAATGGATGATTTTGCTAATTATTTTCTGGTTGGCGCAAAGCAGATGGGGGTAGATTTGATTTCCAAAGACAGCTCCGGAAATGCTTCTTATAACTTTCCGAAACCCATCCTGCGTAAGCTTTGGGACAATTACTATGTCCCTTATATTAAGGGCTACTTTGCCTCTATCGGGCGCTATCGCTCAGATGATGTGCGGACAGGAGAAATTCTTTCCTATGTCGGCTCTTCAGCAGGCTACAGTTATTTTCCGCGGGATGTAATTCTTTCCGATGAAGTACATTATTCTATTGACTGCATTGTTTTACCCTGCCCTCAATTTGTAAAGGGTGAGCGTTTTGTCATGCAGCAGGGTGCCGGGATTTCCGTTTTGAACGGAAATGAGGAAAGGGTGAAGGCTTCAGTGGAGTTTTTGCGCTGGCTGACAGGAAAGGAAGAAAATTGTAAGTTTGCAATGAGTGCAGAGTACCTTCCCGTTCGAGTAGATGGATTTACCATTCAGACAATAGACATTTTGAAGGGAAGAGGCTCCGATCCGGCTATGGAAGAGGCGCTCAATGTTATGAACTCACACACTCTTTACACGACTCCTCCTGTTGCAAACTCAAAAAATGTTCGAAATATTCTGGAAAATTCTTTGCCGGAAAAAGCGGAAAAGGATAGAAAAGAAGTAGAAACAGCCATGGCGTCAGGATTAAGTTATAAGGATGCCATAGGGGAATTCAACACAGAAGAAAATTTTAATCTCTGGTATGATGCCCTGCTCGCTGAAATTAATCAATTGCAAGACTAGATTGTTGAGATAGAAGATGAAAAAACAACCGATTTTTAGGAAAATATTGATACCGCTGATGATTTTGGTTATTTTGGAAATTGGAATCATCATGATGTCCATCTATGGTCAAGGCCTTTTTGGATTGATTCATACAAATGCTAGAGAAATCGTGGAAAGTAGGGTGGAAGCCAGAAGAAATTATCTGGAAAGTATCATGGTAAACCAGTGGATGAACCTGGGGCAGACGGTGCAAAAGATAAATCAACTGGCAGATGGACTTGTTGAGGCAGGAAAACTGGATATAGAGGCTATCGATGACAGTTCGGAGAATGCGGCTCCTTTCTTAAATGCGGTTTCCGATGATTTGATTTCGATGATGCGAACCAATCGTGTTACCGGTGTATTTCTGATTTTAAATGCAGATAATTTACAGAGCGGAATGGAATCCGGGACTTATGAGGATAAACCCGGACTTTATTTTCGTGACTTGGATCCCGAGTCCAGGCCGAGCAATAAGAATATGGACCTCCTGATTGAGCGATCTCCGCTTCTGGTTGCAAGAAATAAGCAGTTGGCAACAGATAGAACTTGGAATACGAATTTTCAGTTCGGAACATCGGGGGTTCCCTATTATGACTTTTTCTATGAGCCGACACAGGCTTCTTTTCATTATGGCGTAGAGACCTCTTGGGAGGATTTGGGATACTGGAGCAGACCTTTCTCTCTTTTTGGAGAAGAGAGAGAGGCAATCAGTTATTCCGTGCCGCTACGATTGTCGGATGGAAGAGTTTATGGTGTTTTGGGAGTGGATATATTGCTCAGTTATCTGCAAAGCTATCTTCCGGAGAAGGAGTTGGATAGCGGCGGAACCGCATTCTACTTTTTGAGCGCGGAAAAGAGTGGAGAAGATGTCATCAGTTCAGAGAAGTATCAGCAATTGATTCGTTTACATTCCTCCACAACCAGCACGGAGGATAAGACGGAAATGGTATCTTCCAAGCAGGAGGAAGAGAATTATACTTATAGTATTCCGTTACATATTTTTTCAACCAATGGTCCGTTTATAGATATAGCGTGGAAGCTTGGGGCGGAGATTCCATATAAAACCATGAATCGTTTTGCAAATCGTATGATTTTTGTCATGGCGGTAAGCATTGTGCTGACCCTTCTTATCGGTATAGTGGGAAGTCTTGTAATTTCTGTTTTTTTGCAAAGACCGATACGAAATCTTGCAGCGGAGATACGTGCCAACAAGGCGACGGAGAAGCTGGAACTGAAAGAAACCGGTATTTTGGAAATTGACCAGATGTCGGAGGCATTGGAAGATCTTTCGGACAGACTTTTACGGGAACAGCAAAATCTGCAGTATGAACGAGATCATGATTTTCTTACGGATCTCTATAACCGAAGAGCTTTTGGACGGCGTATTCGCGAGCTTTTGGAAGAAAAAGGCGGTGGTAATGCCATCGGTGCCTATATCATGATGGACCTTGACAATTTGAAGATGGTCAACGATACCTTCGGGCATGAGTATGGCGACAAATATATCCGTTGTGCCTCCGATGCGATGCGGACGGCCCTTGGCTCGGAAGCCTTGTATTCCCGAATTTCCGGAGATGAATTTAATATTTTTATCTTTGATGAAGATGGAGAGAGAAGCAGGGTCAATGCTTTAATTGAGAAGCTGCAAAAAACCATTGATGAAAGCTATATCCTGCTTCCGGACGGAAGTAAGAAGATGCTCCGCCTTTCCGGCGGTGTAAGCTGGTATCCTGATGGTGGAGCGAATCCCGATGAATTACAGAAAAATGCGGATTATGCCATGTATGTTGTTAAGAAAACCACAAAATCACAGATTCGTGTATGGTCGAAGGAGACCGACATGGGAAAAGAAAAGGAGGAGAAGAAAAGCGTAGCACAATAAGATTTAGCACAGAAAAAAGGGTGCGAAAAGAAGCTGAATCGGAAGATAAACTTGACTTTTACCCCACAATTCACTATACTTCGGGGGAAATGCGATGAAGGTGCACAGTACAAAAGGAGTCCGCTTAGCATAGAGAGAAGAATCACAGGCTGCAAGTTCTTCCAAAGCGCTTTTTGGAATATTCCCACCGGAGCTGTTTTTTTGAAATCCAAGGAGAGTAGAAAAAACCGTGAGACTGCGTTAAGCATAAAGAGAGCCTGAAAGAAATTCAGGAATCAGGGTGGTACCGCGAACATTCGTCCCTGTCTGCAATTGCAGACGGGGACTTTTTGCTTTACAGTGCCATAAGTCCCCATACCCATTGCAAACTTGTTTGCAAGAGGGAATGGGACTTGATGGCACGCCCCTGCATGAGCACGAAGAGACGAAAGTCTCGAGAGTGCGAATGCAGGCAGGAATCGAAAAAGCGCGAAGCGCTGACGATTCCGTAAAGGAAAATTATTAATTTAAGATCAGGGGAGGAAAGATGAACACATTCAATCTCGAGGAAATCGGAAAGGCGGCAGAAGAAAAGTTGCGCTCTGCCATGGATATGAATTCCATCAATGAAATTCGTACCTATTTTTTAGGGAAAAAAGGTGAACTTGCGGAGGCGAAGAAGGCTTTAAAGGACTTAAGCGCCGAGGAAAGACCGGCCTTCGGACAGCTAGTAAATGAAGTTTCTCAGAAAATCGAGAAGGAAATCAAGGAGCGTGCAGCGGAGCTCGAGCGTGCCTTACAGGATGCCAGACTTTCCGCAGAGACGATTGATGTGACACTCCCCGGAAAGAAGATTCGTTATGGACACGCCCATCCGAATACTCTTGCTCTGGAAGAGGTGGAAAAAATCTTTATCGGCATGGGCTATGAAGTTGTGGAAGGCCCCGAGGTGGAGTACGACAGTTATAACTTTGAAAAACTGAATATTCCGAAAGGACACCCGGCAAGGGATGAACAGGATACCTTCTATATCAACAGCAATATTCTTTTAAGAACCCAGACCTCCTCCGTGCAGGCCAGATATATGGAAACTCACAAGCCGCCACTTCGCATGATTTGTCCGGGAAGAGTGTTCCGTTCCGACGCAGTGGATGCGACCCATTCCCCTTCCTTCCATCAGGTGGAGGGCTTGGTAATTGATAAAAATATCCATTTTTCCGATTTAAAGGGCACGCTGGACCTCTTTGCCAAGGAGCTCTTCGGACAGGATACGAAGACGAAGCTTCGTCCGCACCACTTCCCCTTTACGGAGCCTTCCGCAGAAGTGGATGTTTCCTGCTTTAAGTGTAAGGGAAAAGGCTGTCGTTTCTGTAAGGGAGAAGGCTGGATTGAGATTTTAGGCTGCGGCATGGTGCACCCGAAGGTGCTGGAATCCTGCGGGATCGACCCGAACGAGTACAGCGGTTTCGCCTTCGGTGTAGGCCTTGAGCGTATCGCGCTTCTGAAGTATGAAATCGATGATATGCGTTTACTTTATGAAAATGATATGCGCTTCTTAGAGCAGTTTTAAGGGGGATTAAGATGAATACATCCATGAATTGGTTAAAAGCATATGTTCCGGGGCTTTCCGCGTCCGGGAAAGACTTCGGAGACAGAATGACCCTGGTCGGCAATAAAGTGGAAACCATGGAAGACCTCGGGGAAAATCTGGAGAAGATTGTGACAGGAAAGATTCTTTCCGTGAAGAAGCACGAGGATTCCGACCACCTCTTAATCTGTCAGGTGGACATCGGGAAAGAGACGCTCCAAATCGTGACCGGCGCACCGAATGTAGAAGTAGGACAGGTCGTGCCTGTGGTCTTAGACGGCGGTAAGGTGAAGGTGGATCATGAAGGAAAGCGCCCGGAGGGCGGCGTAAGCATTCATAACGGAAAGCTCCGCGGTGTGGAGTCTTTCGGGATGATGTGCTCTATCGAGGAACTTGGAAGTGACCGTAACTTCTTCCCGGAAGCACCGGAAAGAGGCATTTACATCTTCCCGGAAGGAACACCTGTGGGAGAAGATGCTCCGGCACTCCTCGGATTTCGGGATATTCTGCACGAGTATGAAATTACCTCGAACCGTGTGGACTGCTTCTCCGTGGTGGGACTGGCAAGAGAAGCGGCAGCAGCCTTCGGACAGGCATTTCATTTTCCGGAAATCAAGAAGGTGGGAAACGAAGAGAAGCTCTCCGACTATCTCACTGTGGAATTAAAGGACAGCGAGCTTTGCAGTCGTTATACTGCACGTCTTATTAAAAATGTGCGTTTTGCGCCGTCTCCCTCTTGGATGCAGATTCGTCTCCGGACTGCAGGCATTCGCCCAATCAATAATTTCGTAGACATCACAAACTATGTGATGCTGGAACTCGGACAGCCCATGCACGCCTTTGACTATGAAGACATCAGCGGAAAGAGGATTCGTATAGAGCGTGCAGAAGATAAGGAAAAGTTCGTAACCTTGGACGGCGTGGAGCATGAGCTAGACTCCTCTATCTTGTGTATTAAGGATGGAGAGAAGACCATTGCCCTCGGTGGCATCATGGGCGGAGAGAATTCCATGATTACCGATAAGGTAAAAAATGTGGTGCTGGAAGCGGCTTGTTTTAACGGCACCAATATCCGTCTTTCCGGAAGAAAGCTGGGACTTCGTACCGATGCTTCTTCTTATTTTGAAAAGGGCTTAGACCCGAATCTTTGCGAGATGGCGATGGACAGAGCCTGTACCTTAATCGAAGAACTCCACTGCGGAGAAGTGGTAGGCGGTATGGTAGATTGCTATCCGGTGAAGAAGGAAGAGAAGCATTTATCCGTATTGATTTCTGAAATCAACAGCCTCTTAGGTCTTAGTTTAAGCGGAGAGGAAATGAAGGCTTATCTGTTACCTTTGGAGATTCAAACTGAGGTGAAGGGAGACAGTCTGGAACTTGTGATTCCGACATTCCGACAGGACCTCGAGAGAATGGCGGATATTGCGGAAGAAGTAGCTCGTTATTACGGATATGACAAGATTCCGAGCACTCTTCCTCTGTCCGGTACCGTAGGAGGAATGCATCCGAACCTTGCTTTGAATCGTAGTCTTCGCCACTTGGCCGAGGCACTCGGGTACAACGAAAGCTATTTCTATTCCTTTGAGTCAAAGAAGGTTTATGAGAAGTTACTTCTTCCGGAAAATGCTCCCGAGTGGCAGCAGATTATGATTTCCAATCCCTTGGGAGAGGACTTCTCCGTAATGCGTACCAGCTCTGTTCCGGGAATGTTACAGGCGCTTAGCTTAAATAACCGTCATAAGAATAAGGATGTAAAGCTCTTTGAAATGGCAAAGCTTTATATTCCGAAGAGCTTACCCCTGACCGAGCTTCCGGATGAGCGTATGACTTTGACTCTCGGTTTTATCGGAGAGGGTGATTTCTTTAGCCTGAAAGGAGAAATTGAAGAGCTCCTCACACACTGCGGTCTAAACGGTCGTTTCCGCTATGACGGAAACTGTGAAAAGCCCTACTACCACCCGGGCAGAAAGGCTAACATCCTCTATGAAGGAAAAGTACTCGGAACAATGGGAGAAATTCATCCGGATGTCTTAAAGAACTTTGATTTGAAGGAAAGAGCCTATGTGGCGGTACTTGATTTAGAGGAAGTTTATCCCCTTGCAGGAGATCACAAAAAGTATACGCCGGTTGCCAAATTCCCGGCAGTGTCTCATGATTTCTCCCTCCTTGTACCGCTTAATGTGACTGCCGGAGAAGTGGAAGACGCGATTCGGGAAGCAGCTTCCCCGCTCCTTGAGAAGGTGGAGCTCTTCGATATCTACGAAGGCGCACAGGTTCTTGCCGGATTTAAGTCCCTCTCCTACAATGTCAGCCTAAGAGCAAAAGACCACACCTTAAGTGAAGAGGAAATCAATAAGGTACGAGGGGATTTACTCGCTGCGCTGGAGAAAATAGGAGTGAAGTTAAGGGATATGTAAAGCAGAGCTCATAAAATATTTAGTGCAGGTCGTATAGCTGTACAAATATACTGCTTGTGCTATACTACCATCAAATAGAAAGAGGTAATAAAATGGCGGCTAGTGAAGCGCAGGCGAGAGCTACGGCGAAATACAAGGCGAAGAATTATAAGCGTGTACCGCTCGATTTAAGAATAGAAGAGTACGATGCATTAAAGGAACAAGCGGATAGTATGCCTATGAATACTTTCATAAAGAAAGCCTTAAACGCCTACACAGGGCAATAGATATTTAAGGTATAGGAAGAAAGAGAGGGAAAATGCCTACTATATCAATGTTTTACGGAATTATAATCAGGATGTATCGGGAAATCGGAGGACAGCACAAAGTACCTCATATACATGCGGAGTATCAAGGGGAAGAGGTTGTTGTTAGCCTTGACGGTGACGTGTTGGAAGGAAGCATACCGAAGAAAAAGCAAAGCCTTGTTATAGCGTGGGTGAATATCCATTATGATGAGCTTTTAGCCAACTGGGATTTGTTAGAAAAAGGCGAAAAAACTTTTACTATTGAGCCTTTAAAATAGGGGGGGTATATGTTACAGCCTGAGTTATTGACCGTTTCCCCCGAAGAGGGATATAAACTCCTGCTTTCTTATGAAAATGGAGAAAAGAAAATTTTTGATGTTTCCCCATACATAAGCGGAGCATGGTATGGAGAGTTAAAAGACCTTGAAACATTTAAAAAAGTTAGGGTTTCCAATCATTCTGTAGAGTGGGAAGGCGGGCAAGATATTGCACCGCACGAGTTGTACTACAATTCTATATCTGTATGAATGCATACAAGACTAAAAGAGAGGGTTAACACCCTCTTTTTTGTCCTATAACTCAAAAAATATAGAAGATGCATGAATAAGATTCCTAAAGAAGATCTAGCTCCTGCTGCGGAGAAGTATAAACCACTTCAGGTGTTAATTGAAGAGACGAGGGGGTTTACAGAATCTTCCCATTTATTCAAAGAACTTGAAAAAAAAGTTTGGGAGATGATTACACACAAAATAGATATTTCATTAGCAATGAACGTTCTTTTTTTCTGTCTCCCCCAAAAACAAAAAGAAGATAGCAGTTATGGTTCACTTTCTGTGGCATTTGATTCCGTGAAACTTATTGATAGCGGAGTATCGGCGATAAGTGAGGCGTTTGTTTCTGGATTAAATCAGAGTTTGCTGGAAACGGAAAACTCTAAGGAAGCTTCTGAAAAGAGAGAAACAGAGGATGCTTTTGGAGTATCGCCTACAGTGTTAGGAAAACCTATGCCCAAAGTTCGTCTGGCTGGAGGATTTGAGGTTATTCTGCGGACGATGTTTAAAGAGCATTATTGCCAGACCAGATATGGAAAAATTGAGGATAGAAGTTACCCAATTTCTGATCAAATGCGAATGAAGATCAAAGCGGCGCTTGAGTGGTTAGGAGGAAGTAAGAAGCAAGAAAATAAAACCTGGGTTACGATTGGTGAAAAAGAGATTTTATTTGTATATCCATCTGTCTTGCCAAGAGTACCGGTTTCTTATACAGCGATGTTCAAACGAAGTCAGAGTCAGGAGATAGCTTTTTCGGATCAAGCACATCGGTTTATTGAGGAACTAAATAAAACAAAAGAGGTTGGCACAGATACTCGCGCAAAAGGAATACAAATTTTTATCCTTAAAAAGGTAGGTACTGCTTGTACTAAGGTTGTTTATACTAAGCAGGTCAATTCCTATGAACTTGAAAAAAATAGTGAAGAATGGACGAAGGGGTACCTTAATCTTCCGGTAAGTCGCTTTAATCTTCAGAATGGATTATATCCATTGGACGTAGCCTACATTCTCAACTGCTTTTGGAAACAGAATGGGGAGATAGTAACAAATAAATTCAAACCGTTTTCTAAGTATCACGGAATAGAAATTCTAATGAATCAAGATTTGCCTGTTAATGCAGATCTGCACAAGTTATCTGAAAGTGCAATGACAATAGGTGCATTTATGGGGAGTACATGTGCGAGGATTGATTTGACACATGAGAGTTCTAAAAAATGGAATCTTCTACAGAATAGAGTGAAAGGTATGCTAATGTTGATGGGGCTATTGCTCTATCGAAAAAATATAAGAAAGGATTACTATATGGATAATCTACCATATCTTTATGGACAGTTGCTAAAAGCGGCGGATGAACTGCATGCTCTTTATTGCCATGTGGTACGGAAAGATGGAGAAATTCCGCCGAACCTTGTCGGAAGCAGTCTGTTTCGGAATGCCGCAGAAGCTCCTATTCGTACAATGGATCTTTTGAGTCAAAGAATTATGCCATACTATTCATGGGCGAAAAGCTATCGATTGAAAGGAATCAAAGAGCCAGGAAAAGAAAGCTGGCGCGCCGGCTGGCTGTATAGTATATGCGAGAAAACGATGGACAAATTGCAAAATAACTGGAAAGAACCAATGCAATTTAATGACGAAGAAAAAGCACAATTGTTTATTGGCTATCTGGCAGCTTTTCCGAAAAAAGAACAGGATTAAACGGGAATAAAGTATAAGGAGGAAGTGAAATATGAGTACAGAAATTAAGCGTGCGACAGGGCTTTTGATTATTGAAGTTGTCAACTCAAATCCTAATGGTGATCCTGATCGAGAGAGCGATCCCCGTCAGAGACCAAATGGTTGCGGGGAAATTTCACCTGTTTCTTTTAAACGCAAATTACGCGATTTGTTGGATGATCATGAAACGCCATTTTTTAGAGCGCTTCCTGAGAAATTTACAGAGGATGAAAATAGATATTTTATTTTAGAGCATCGAGGAAGGAATAGGAAACAAATTCAGGACGAAATGGGAAAGGATCCCTCGAAGTTTATGGAAAGCGAATTTGTTCATAAATATTGGGATGCCCGTGTTTTTGGAAATACGTTTCTTGAGAATGGAGGAGATAAGGGGTTTATTAAAACAGGTGTTGTCCAATTTGGAATGGGAATATCTATTTCACCAATTAATATTATCCGTCAGACAAATACCAATAAAGCAGGCGTCGAGGAGGGGAAAAACTCCGGTATGGCTCCACTTGCCTATCGAATCGTAGAGCATGGAGTATATTGCATGCCCTTCTTTGTAAATCCAAACTATGCTAACAAGAGCGGATGCAGAGTCGAGGATATTGAACTGATGAAACAGTTAATTCCACATGCCTATGAACAGAATCGTTCCGCAATTCGTCCTGATGTTCGTATGCGCCATGCTTGGTACATTGAACACAAAAATATTTTGGGAAGTTGTCCGGAGTTCTTGTTGCTTGACGCATTGACTCCGTCAAGATACGGCAACACAGATGAACCATCAGTATCTTGGAGTGATTATGAGGATAGAACATCTTTACCAAAGGACCTTCTTGAACGAGTTGATAACTGTGTCGATCTGGTGAATATATGACAGGAGATTTTCTTGCACACAGCGCAAAAAACGGTTGTCCAGCACAGACGTACGAATCACATATTCGTGGCGTGTATGAACAGGCTTTAGAATATGCAATGGAAGCTGGACATTATTCAGCAAAGGGAAAAGAAATATTAGTAAATACTGTGAAAAGAAGCGCTCTGTTGCATGATATAGGGAAACTAGACTCTGAAAATCAGGAAGTTTTACATGATTTGAATAATTCACAACATCATCTGCCAATCAACCACGTTGATGCCGGGAGTGCCATTTTAAAGTCTAAGGAGGATTTATATGCCGCACTCATAGTATATTCACATCATAAAGGACTTCCGAATTTAGAGGAGGAATTTCATCGACAAGAAAAAGAAATTTTTCGTGATCAGTCTTTGGAAACACGGGTTCATACGAATGCAATATTAAATGAGTTACTCTGTTGTCATGAGACTTTTTTCCCGGTGCAGATCGCTGAAAAGATACAGACATATGAAGGGAACCAAAATGTCTTTTTTCGCATGGCACTTTCGTGTCTTGCGGATGCTGATCATACAGATACGGCTATGGCATATCAGCAAGTGCCGAGAAAACAGAATTTGTGTCAATTGCGTGCAGAGGAACGGCTTATAGCATTGGATCGGTATGTATCAGGATTTGGCGGGAGTGATGAACGGAGCCGTTTGCGTCATGAAATGTATGATGCCTGTCGACTTGCCGAAAGTAAGGGGGGATTTTCAGTATGTGATAGTCCGGTTGGCTCGGGAAAGACAACAGCAGTGATGGCCCATCTCTTACAGCAAGCGATCCTTCGAAAAGCGCGTCATGTGTTTGTAGTGCTTCCGTATACTAGCATTATCCAGCAGTCTGTTGATGTTTATCGAAAAGCATTGGTATTGCCCGGAGAGAATCCGGAAGATGTTGTTGCTGAGTTACATTCTCGTGCTGATTTTCAAGAATATGAGACTCGATATTTGACGTCTCTGTGGCGAGCACCAATTATTGTTACAACGGCCGTCTCTT
>ERZ773197.753-NODE-753-length-24432-cov-27.272839_pt1 | contig 24432 bp, 20 predicted proteins | sample MGYA00580999_ERZ773197 | MGnify/ENA primary metagenome ERZ773197 (study PRJEB29015, sample SAMEA2738166) | human oral metagenome | biome: human oral; feature: human-associated habitat; material: saliva | place: China | collected 2185 ...
CTCGACGCCGAGGTCGCCGCGGGCAACCATGATGCCGTCAAAGGCCTCGACAATCTCCTCCAGGGCCTCGACGGCCTGGGGCTTCTCGATCTTGGCGATGACGGGAATGCGCTTACCCATCTCGTCCATGATCTCGTGGACGTCCTTAATGTCGTGGGCCGAGCGCACGAAGGACAGGGCGATGAAGTCGGCGTCCTGCTCGATCGCCCAGCGCAGGTCCTCCTTGTCCTTGTCGGACAGCGCAGGAACGGACACGGCGACGCCGGGCAGGTTCAGGCCCTTGTGGTCCGAGACCACGCCGGGGACCTCGACGCGGGTCACGACGTCCGTATCGCTCACCTCGACGACGCGGACCGCGACGTTGCCGTCGTCAATCAGCAGGCGGTCGCCGGGCGCGCAGTCACCGGGTAGGCCCTTGAAGGTGGTACCGACAAGCTCCTTCGTGCCGGGAACATCGCGGGTGGTGATGGTGAAGGTGTCACCGATCTTCAGCTCCTGGGGGCCGTCCTGGAAGGTCTCCAGACGGATCTTGGGGCCCTGGAGGTCGACGAGAACCGCGATCGCACGGCCGGACGTCGCAGACGCCTTTCGCACGCGCGCAATGACGGCCTCGTGTTCCTCAGCCTTTCCATGCGACCGGTTGATACGCGCGACATCCATGCCGGCGTCCACCAGCGCCTGGAGCTGCTCAGGGGTTTCAGTAGCAGGTCCAATAGTGCAGACAATTTTAGCTCGACGCATAAAGCTTAGTCTACCGTCCAGTCACAAAGTAATCACTAAGGAGCTCGGCCCGGCCGACGTGATCATTCCCATGAATGAGCCAATGATGGGACCTTCGACTCCACTAGCGTGCCCGCCGCTGGTTTAAAACTCCTCGAGAGAGCTCTCCTGCGCGGACTCGTCCTCGCTCACACGCGTGTCGATGACGTCCTCAGCATCGGAGTCGCTTCCCTCAGGGCTCGCCCCCGCACGCTCATCGTCATCCGTCACCGCCGCGTCACCGGCGACCTCGCGCGGCCGACCCAGGCGACCCGCGAGGACAAACAGTGCGACGCCAAGGAGGAACACCGCCAGGGACGTCCACACGTTCAGGCGTACACCGGCAATCGTGTGTGCGTCGTCGATACGCAGCATTTCGATCCACGCGCGTCCCGCGGTGTACACCATCAGGTACATGCCGAACAGCTGGCCGGCCGCGAAGCGGCGGCGGCGCTCAAGCGCCACGATGAGCGCAGCGCCGGCCAGGTTCCACAGGCACTCGTACAGGAACGTGGGATGGAACAGGGTGCCCACCGGATAGCCCGCGGGCAGGTGCGCGGCGTCAATCTGAAGCCCCCACGGCAGAGTCGTCGGGGCGCCGAACAACTCCTGGTTAAACCAGTTTCCCCACCTGCCGATCGCCTGAGCGACCAGCAGGGCAGGCGCCAGAGAGTCCGCGATTGGCCCGAAACGCACGCCGGCCCTCTTGACGGCGAGGAAGGCACCCAGCGCGCCAAAGGCGACGCCTCCCCAGATCCCCAGGCCGCCGCGCCAGATCTGCAGGGCGAGCCAGGGGTCGCCGCCCGGCCCGAAGTAGGCCTCGGGCGAGGTGACGACGTGGTAGAGGCGCGCACCGACGACGCCCAGCGGGATAGCCCACAGAGCGACGTCGAAGATGGTGTCGGGGTTGCCCCCGCGCGCCGCGTAGCGCCGGGAGGTCCACCACACGCCGACGATCATGCCGACGGCGATGATGATGCCGTAGGCGCGCAGCGGGAGCGATCCGAGGTACCACACGCCCTGGGAGGGCGAGGGAATGCCAGCAGCGAGGAGACTCACGCGCGCGCTCCGCTCACGCCGGCCTTGAGCTCACGGGCGAGCTCGCTGAGCGCCCGCAGGCCGCGGTCGACGTCGTCTTCGAAGAGGGTCTTGACCAGAGCCGAACCGACGATGACGCCGTCCGCGTAGGCACCGATCTGCCGCGCCTGGGCACCGTTTGACACGCCCAGGCCCACGCACACGCGCTGGGCACCGGCCGCACGCGTGCGTGCAACGACGTCCGCCACGTGCGCGCCGACAGCCGCGCGGGCGCCCGTGACACCCATCGAGGAGGCCGCGTACACCCAGCCGCGCGAATGCTCGGCGATCAGCTTCAGGCGATGCTCCGGGGACGAGGGGGCCGTCAGGTAGATGCGCTCCAGGTCGTACTTATCCGAAGCTTCCTCCCACTGCGCGCCCTCCTCGGGCGGCAGGTCGGGGGTGATGAGGCCCGAGCCGCCGACGGCGGCGAAGTCCTTCGCGAAGCGCTCGACACCCCACCACTCGACGGGGTTCCAGTAGGTCATCGAGGTCGTGGAAATCCCATACGAGGTCAGCTCGTCCACAGCGTGGAAGAGATCCTCCAGGTGCGTGCCACGCTCAAGCGCGGCGACGGTTGCGCGCTGGATCGTGGGGCCGTCCATGCCCGGGTCGGAGTAGGGAAATCCCAGCTCGATGACGTCGACTCCGGCATCCGCGAGGACCTTACCCGCGCGAACGGAGTCCTCGACCGACGGAAAACCGACGGGCAGGTAGGCGATCAGCGCGGCATCGCCACGCTCGAGTGCCGCATCGATGGCGACGGCGGAATGGGGGGCTCGCGTCATGTCACTTCTCCTCGTTCTCGTCCAGGACGGCCACGCCCGAGGGGCCGGCGCTCGGGTCGATGACCTGTAGCTTCGCGCGGCCGTATCCGAACCAGCGCGACGCCGTGTCCACGTCCTTGTCGCCGCGCCCCGACACTGTCACGATGGCGATGGGCTCGTCTCCGGGCGCGAAAGGTCCCTCGGCCTCGGCTTTCGCGCGGGCCCACGCGCGCACCCCGGCGAGCGCGTGAGATGACTCGATCGCGGGAATGATGCCCTCCGTGCGTGACAGGTGCAGGAAGGCGTCCATGGCCTCGGCGTCGGAGACGGGGATATACGAGGCCCGCCCCGATCGGGCCAGCCACGCGTGCTCAGGGCCCACACCCGGATAGTCGAGGCCCGCCGAGATCGAGTGCGAGGCCTTCGTCTGTCCGTCGCGCTCCTGCAGGACAAACGTGCGAGCGCCGTGCAGCACTCCAACCTGGTCGGCCGTGATGGACGCGGCGTGACGCCCCGTGTCGAAGCCGTCGCCAGCCGCCTCGCAGCCCAGCAGCTCGACGCTCGGATCGTCGATGAACGCCGTGAAGGAACCGATCGCGTTCGACCCGCCGCCCACGCAGGCCACAACGACGTCGGGCAGTCGTCCCTCGGTCGCAAGCAGCTGGGCGCGCGCCTCGTCGCCGATAACGCGCTGAAGATCGCGCACGAGCTCCGGGAAGGGGTGCGGGCCAGCCGCCGTGCCGAAGATGTAGTTCGTCGTCTCGACGTTGGTCACCCAGTCGCGGAAGGCCTCGTTGATGGCGTCCTTGAGCGTCGCAGAGCCGGCCGTCACGGCGATCACCTCGGCGCCGAGCATCTGCATGCGCGCGACGTTGAGGGCCTGACGCTCCGTGTCCTCGCGCCCCATATAGATCGTGCAATCCAGTCCGAGGAGGGCCGCCGCGGTTGCGGTTGCGACCCCGTGCTGACCGGCTCCTGTCTCGGCGATGACGCGGGTCTTGCCCAATTCCTTCGTGAGCAGGGCCTGGCCCAGCACATTGTTGATCTTGTGCGAGCCCGTGTGGTTGAGATCCTCGCGTTTGAGGAAGACACGCACGCCGCCCAAATCTGCCGCGAAACGCGGCGCCTCGGTCAGCAGGGACGGGCGACCGGCGTAGTTGGCAAACAGGTCACGCAGACGCGCCTGGAAAGACTTGTCGCGCCACAAGCGCTTCCACGCCGCCTCAACCTCTTCGAGGGGGCCCATCAGCGACTCGGCCACAAATCGGCCGCCGAAATCACCGAAATACGGTCCGGGGACGAAGTTCTCAGCGCTCATCACAGTCCTTCCTTGCGGGCCGCGGCGACGCGGGCCCGACGATCCGTGCGCAGCGCCGGATGCTGACCGGCGCTGACCATGTCCTGAATGCTCGAGAGAGGATCGCCGGACGTCACCAGCGCCTCACCAACCAGGACCGCGTCCGCGCCCCACTTGGCGTACTCGAAGACATCGTGTGCCTGTGCAACCCCCGACTCGGCGACCGCGATGACGTCCTGCGGGATCACGTCGATGACCTGCTCGACCGTCGAACGGTCGACCTCGAGGGTCTTCAGATTACGCGCGTTAACGCCGATGATCGACGCGCCCGCGTCGAGGGCACGCAGCGCCTCCAGGCGCGAATGCGTCTCGACGAGGGCCTCCATGCCCAGCGAACGCGTGCGCTCCAGGAGCGACACCAGCGCGTTTTGTTCCAGGGCAGCCACGATCAGCAGGACGAGATCCGCGCCGTGAGCACGCGCCTCGTGAATCTGGTAGGGCGTCACGATGAAATCCTTGCGCAGGATCGGGATGTCGACCGCCGCGCGCACCGCGTCGAGATCCGCGAGCGACCCGTGGAAGCGACGCTGCTCGGTCAGTACCGACACCACGGAGGCGCCCCCTGCCTCGTAGACGGACGCCAGGGCGGCAGGATCAGGGATCTGCGCGAGTGCTCCCTTCGAGGGAGAGGATCGCTTCACCTCCGAAATGATCTTGACGGCGCCGTCGCGATTGCGCAGGGCACCCAGCGCATCCTTCGCCTCGGGAACACTCTGTTCCATCTCCTTGACACGGCTCAGAGGAACGCGATCCTCGCGCTCTTTCAGGTCCTCCAGGACCCCCACGATAATGTCATCGAGAACGCTCACGACGCTCCCCTTTCACCGAGAAACAGTTGGACGCCATCAAGGCTAGCGAATAAAAGGGACGCCCGGGCAAAGCATCCGGCCGCGCGTCTCACGACAGCGGGGCCAACGTCGAGGCGCGCACGACGGACTCGACCGCGGCGGCGGCCTTATTGCGGGACTCCTCGTACTCCAGCTCGGGCACCGAGTCCGCGACCACGCCGGCACCGGCCTGAACCGAGGCCACGGAATCCCTGAGGGAGGCCGTGCGGATGGCGATCGCCAGATCGGCGTCACCCGACAGGTCGAAGTAGCCGACGACGCCACCGTACACGCCGCGGGCGGCCGGCTCGAAGTCGTCGATCAGCTGGATAGCACGAGGCTTGGGCGCACCCGAGAGGGTACCCGCCGGGAAGGTCGCAACCAGGGCATCGAGCGCGTCCGCATCCGGTCGCAGGACCCCCGTCACGGTCGACGAAATGTGCTGGATGTGAGAGAAACGCTTGAGCTCCATGAGCGTGGACACCTCGACCGAGGCGGGATCGCAGACCTTCGACAGGTCGTTGCGCGCCAGGTCGACGAGCATGACGTGCTCGGAGAGTTCCTTGGGATCTTCCAGGAGCTCCGCAGCCAGGCGGTGGTCCTGAGCCGAGTCGGCGCCGCGGGGACGCGAGCCCGCGATCGGGTACGTCCACACGCGACGGCCCTGCGCCTTGACGAGCGTCTCCGGGGAGGAACCCACGACCTCGAAGTGACCACCACGCTCGTCGGGCAGATCCAGGTAGTACATGTAGGGCGAGGGGTTGACCGTACGCAGGACGCGGTACACGTCCACGCCGCTGGCCTCGGTCGACACGTCGAGGCGCTGAGACAGGACGATCTGGAAGGCATCCCCGTCCGTGATCGCGCGCTTGGCGGCGTTGACGGAAGACTCGAAGTCGGTGCGGCGCGTGCGCTGGCGGACGGCCGGGGGTTCCTGGCCGCTCACCCCTAGCACCGCCGGGGCGATGGGCGAGGCCAGCTGGCTCGTCATGGCGTCGAGCCGCTGGATCGCGCGGTCGTAGGCACCATCGACGCCCTCATCAGAGCCGTTGAGGTTCCAAGCGATGGCCATCAGGTACACCGACCCCGTCGCGTGATCGATCGCAGCGACCTCCGTGGCGAGCACGAGCGTCGCGTCGGGGAGGTCGGACTCCTTGGGTGCGGTTGCCGCCAGGGTCGGCTCCCATTCAGGAATGATGCCCCATCCCAGCGACCCGACGAGGGCGCCCGTCAACGGGGGCAGCCCCTCTATGGGCGACGCCGCCAACTGCTCGAGCGCGGAGTGCACGACCTCCAGGAACGTCCCCTCCACGACGGCACCCTCCGGGTGTGCACCCACCCACTGCGCGTGGCCGTCGCGTGCCACGATGGCGCCGGCGCTGGACGCTCCCACGAAGGACCAGCGGCCCCAAGAACCCCCGTGCTCGGCGGATTCGAGAATAAAGCTGCCGTAGTCGCCGTGGGCGAGCTGACGGTAGACGCCAACGGCGCTAAGCTCATCGGCGAGGACGCGGCGCACGACGGGAATCACGCGCCTCGACGTGGCAAGCGACGAGAAGACGTCACGAGGGGGCCAAGTCTGACCCCATTCGAGGCTGACAGGCTCGGACGGATGCGAAGGCGTCGTAATACTCACCGTGTCATTGTCCCATCACAAGCGGCCTTGGGCCCGACGGGTCCACGATGAGGCGCGTGAGACCGGCCTATAGCCAGTCGGGCACGACACCCCAGGCGATCGCACCCACGAGGGCGGAGCCGATCATCCACGGGCCCATGGCGACCCGCGACTTTGTGCCGGCGGAGCCCACGACGATCTTCCACAGGGCGGCCAAACCCGCGGATATGAAGGACAGGGCGAGCGCGAAGACGGCGGCGTGCAGCCCGACTGAGCCCACCATGGCCCCGAGCACGGGGGCGAGCTTCACGTCACCCCCGCCCATTCCTCCGGGCAGACGGTTCAGGATCGCGACGGGGACGAGCCAGATGAGCGCGCCCACGGCGAAGCCGATGAGTCGCCCAGACCACATCGGGGAAATCAGGCACCCGATGAGGGCACCGACGACAACGCCGATCCCCATGACCACCGTGTACATGTTGGGAAGCCGGTGCGTGCGCGCGTCCACGTAAGCGCTGAGGGTGCCGATCATGGCGACCGTCATCACCGCCGGCATGCCGGGTCGCATCTGCGCGGCGACGAAGAAGACAGCACCGACGATGCCCGCCCCCCACACGATCGCGTTACGCGACAGAGGCTTTTGGGTCACCTCGATGAAGTATCGGCGCTGCACCCTCCACCCGGAGTGCCACAGCCATCCCAGAATAATAATCCACGTGAGAAAGCCCGAGACGAGGGACAGGTCGGAGCTGATGCGAGGCGAGAGCCACTCGGCGATCACGGGTGCCCCTCTCCCCCGCTCGCGCGCTCGCGCCGCGCGAGCTCGTCCTCCAGGGCGGCGCGCATGAGGGACGGGTCGGGGCTGCGTCCGGTCATCAGCTGAACCTGAGCGGCCCCCTGATAGACCAGCATGTCGGTGCCCTCGGCCACGACCGCCCCGGCGCGCTCGAAGGCTGCCCGCAGAGCGGTGTCGCGCGGAGAATAAATAACGTCGAGCAGGACCTGGTCCTCTCGAGCAGTGAGGGCGGCCGCGAGCGGATCCGCGACCGTGGCTGGCAGGGTCGAGATGAGGACGTCGCAGGCAGTCGCCGCGGCGGTCACCGCGCGCATATCCGACCAGATCACCTGCTCGACGTCGACACCGAGGCGGGACGCCGCAGCGATCACCGAGCCAGGTCCGCCGAAACGCCGAGCCGCCACCGTGGTCGTCGTGATACCGAGTTCACCCAGGGCTGCCAACGCAGACGAGGCCGTCGCGCGGGCCCCCAGGACCAGGGCACTCGTCGGAAGCGGGACCCCCGCCTGGTCACAGGCGCGCCTGATCGCCGAGGCGATGCCGGCCACGTCCGTGTTGAATCCCGCGAGCACCCCGGCGGAAGGAACGACCGTGTTGACGGCTCCGACCGCGTTGGCCAGCGGGTCGATGGCGTCGAGCAACCCCATGACCGCCTGCTTGCAGGGCATCGTCACCGACAGGCCACGGAAGGAGTCATCGAGGCCCGCGACGAAGGCGGGCAGGGTCCCCTCGTCCACCTCGCAGCGCCGGTACTCCCAGCCGTCGATCCCGAGCTGGCCCCAGGCCGCGCGGTGAATCACCGGGGACAGAGAATGCGAGATCGGGGAGCCGATGACCCCAGCCCATGCCGTCATGACTGGGGGTTGCACTGGTCGGTGTGGGTCTTGCAGTACTCGACCAGCTTCTCCTTGTTCTTCTCGTGATCGGCCGCGTTGGACGCGAAGAGAGTATCGCCCGTGTTCAGGTCGACCGTCACGAAGTAGAGCCAGTCGCCGTCGGCCGGTTTGAGGACGGCCTTGATGGCCTCCAGACTGGGCTGGTTGATCGGCGTGGGAGGCAGGCCCGCATGCAGGCGCGTGTTGTAGGGGTTGTCCGCATCCAGGTCGGCCTGTGTGGGCAGGCCGCCCTCCTTGCCGACGCCGTACAGCGTCGTCGAGTCCATGCCGAGCATGCCCTTCGTCTCGCCCTCCGTGTCGGCCAGTCGATTGTCGATGACTCGGGCAACCATCGGCATGTACTTCGAGTTCGTGCCCATCTCACCCTCGACGATCGAGGCCTTGATGAGGACGGTCTCGCGGTCCGCGGCGGGCACACCCAGCTTGTCCAGTTCTTCGACGGTGGCCGCAACCATACGGGCGACAACGCTCGTCGGCGTGTCATCCTCCTCGACCTTATATTCGCCGATGTGCAGCCAGCCCTCGACGTTGCCGCCGGCCTCGGCGGGCAGACCGATGGCCGCGGTGTTCGCAAAGGCCTGTTCGACCTCGGCATCGGAGACGTCCATGACTTCGACGATGCGCTTCTTGATCACCGACATGCGTTCGCCCGCCAGGACCGTCACAGTCGAGTCGACGCGATTCATCGGATCGAGCAGGACGGCGAGCGCATCCGCGGCGCTCATCTGCAGCTTGAAACGATAGGTGCCCGGATTAATGCTGCGTGCCGCACTGTTCTTCTCGTACTGACGCACGAAGGCTCCCACGGAGCGGACGACGCCTGCTTCGTAGAGCTTCTGGCCGATCTCGCGTCCGGTCGCCTGGTCGTCGATCGTCACCAGGATGTCGGTCGTGCCGGGGCCCGGGTAATCGTCGGAGGCAACGGTCGAGGAATTCATCAGTTGAGAGTAGGCAAAGTAGCTCGCGCCGCCCACGAGGCCGAGCACGAGAACGATCACGAAGAAGGAGCGAATACGGCGGCGGCGCTTACGCTTGCGGGCGGCGCGGCGTTCGCTGGCGATCCGCCGAGAGCGCATGCCGGTCGTCTCCGAGGCAGCATCGGTCGGCTTCCACGCGGGGTGCTCGCCCCGCGGCTCGGACTCGCTCAGCGATGAACGCGCGGGCGTCACAGCAGGCACGCCCTGAATCGGGGTGGGCGTGGGGTCGGCCTGGGAGACGGCGGGCGTGCTCTGGCGGGACAGGCGCGCGTCACTCGCATCAAACGAGGCGTGGGCGGGCGAGGCGGTTCCGCGCACCGGGGTGGGCGTCGGATCCGATGGCGTAGGGGTCACGTCCTCGTTGGGAGCGTCGGAGTAGACCTTGGGCTGGCCGGAATGGATCTCCCGGCGCGAGCGGAAGGGATACGTGGGGGGCGTACTCATTGGTTCGCTCCTTCGCTATTCTCGAGGACGATCTCCTCCCCGGGCGCGCGACCGCTCATGCGCTCGAGCTCCAGGGCCTGTTCCAAGATGATCTGCGCCGCAACCTGATCAATGACGCTACGGTGCTCACGCTCCGGAATACCGGATGCGCGCAGACGCTCGTGCGCCTGGTTGGAGGTGAGCCGCTCGTCGACCATCGCAACGCGCACGCCCCCAACGAGCTTCTTGAGGCGACGCGCGTACTTGCGGGCGCCCTTAGCGGAGATGCCTTCCCCGCCGCGCAAGTGCCGCGGCAGCCCCACGATCACCTCGATGGCCTCGTGCTGGGCGACGATATCCGCGAGCTGATCGAGGTCCGACGAGTCGGGGGCGCGCGTGAGAGTCACGACGGGCATCGTGAGGATGCCGTCGGGGTCGCATCGGCTGACGCCGACACGCACGGTGCCGACGTCCACGCCGATGCGGATTCCCCTGCGCAGGCTCACAGCGACTCGATCTGCGAACGGATCGCTGCGAGGCAGGCCGCAATACCCTCGGGCTTGGTACCGCCACCCTGGGCAATATCGGCCTTGCCACCACCGCGACCATCGACGTGCGCGAGTCCCGCGCGCAAGAGCGCGCCCGCGTCGAGCGTCAGCTCGCGCGCACGCTCGTTGGTGGCAACCACCAGAGCAACCTTGCCGCCCTCAGCACCGGCCAGGGCGACGACCGCACCGCGCTCGTGCCCCAGACGCGCCGCAACGTCCTGGACCAGAGGGCGCAGCTCCTTCGTCGGGACACCGTCGACCGCGGCTGCCACGAGGTCGACCGCCCCGATGCGCTCAGCGGATGCGGCCAGGTCGCCGCCCCGACGCTTTGCCTGATCGGCCTGAATCTTCTCCAGCTTCTTCTCGGATTCGCGCAGCTTGGCGAGCAACGACTCGATGCGCTCGGGCAGCTCATCCACGCGGCCGCCCACGAGCTGGGACAGCTGGGAGACGAGAGCGTGTTCCTTCGCCTGGAACTCGTAGGCGCCGGTACCGACCAGGGCCTCGATGCGGCGCACGCCGGAGGCCACCGAACCCTCGCCAAGCACCGTCACGCGGCCGATGTGGCCCGTCGTCGGTACGTGGGTGCCGCCGCAGAGCTCGCGGTCGAAGCCGTCGCCGATCGTCACGACGCGTACCTCGGAGCCATACTTCTCTCCGAAGAGAGCGATCGCGCCCATTTCCTTCGCCTTGTCAATGCTCATGACCTCGGTGGTCACGGGCAGGTCCTCGGCCAGCTTCTCGTTCACCAGCTCCTCGATGTCGCTGAGCTGAGAGCCGGAGAGCGCGCTGTTGTGACGGAAGTCGAAGCGCAGACGCGAGGGCGAGTTCTCCGACCCTGCCTGGTCCGCGTGCTCGGACACGACGTTGCGCAGTCCCGCGTAGACCATGTGGGTCGCCGTGTGCGCACGAGCGATCGCCAGGCGACGCTCGGAGTCAATCTCGGCGATCACCGAATCACCCAGAGCAATGCCACCCTGACGCAGGTGACCACGGTGGACGGTCAGCCCACGGATCGGAGCCTGAACGTCGGTCACGTCGATCACCGTGTCGCCGCCGGGCAACCGAATCGTTCCGTGGTCGGCCAGCTGGCCGCCCATCTCCGCGTAGAAGGGCGTCTGATCGAGGACAATGTCAATCGCGGCGGGAGCTTGCGCCACCGGCACCGGCTGTCCGTCCACGAGGATCGCCTGGACGCGGGCAGGCGCGGACTCCTGGGTGTAGCCGAGGAACGTCGAACCGCCGCCCATCTCCTTTTCGATGTCGTGGAAGACGCGCACGTCGGTATGTCCGGTCTTCTTCGAGCGCGCGTCGGCGCGCGCGCGCTCCTTCTGCTCGGCCATGAGCGCGCGGAAGCCCTCCTCGTCGACGGACACGCCCTGCTCGGCGGCCATCTCGAGGGTCAGATCAATCGGGAAACCATAGGTGTCGTGCAGCAAGAATGCCGACTTACCCGAAATCAAGGGCGCGCCCGCCGATTCCTTCGCGCTCGCCACGGCCACGTCCAGGATCGTCGTTCCGGCGCTCAGCGTGCGACGGAAAGCATCCTCCTCCGCGTAAGCGACCTCGGAAATCGTCTTCCAGTTCGTCTCCAGCTCGGGGTAGGAGGCCTTCATCGCGTCCTTCGACGCCGTCAGCAGCGTCGGCATCGTCGCTTCGTCGACACCCAGCAGACGCATCGAACGAACGGCGCGGCGGATCAGGCGACGCAGCACGTAGCCGCGGCCGTCGTTGCCCGGACGCACGCCGTCACCGATGAGCATGAGGGAGGAACGCACGTGGTCGGCCACGACACGCATGCGCACGTCATCGTCGTAGGCCGCGCCGGCCTCGGGACCCGCGGCCCCCAGGCCGTAGCGCTTGCCGCTCATCTGCATCGCGGCATCGATGACGGGGAAGACCTCGTCGATCTCGTACATGTTCGGCTTATCCTGCATGACGAACGCGAGGCGCTCGAGGCCGGCACCGGTATCGATTGCCTTCTTATCGAGTTCCCCCAGCAACGGGTAGTCCTTGCCGGTTCCCTCGCCACGCATGAACTGGTCAAACACCAGGTTCCACACCTCGAGGTAGCGGTCGCCGCCCGGGTCCACAGTGCCACCCACGGCCTCGGGACCGTAGGAGGGGCCGCGGTCGTAGTGCCACTCGGCGCAGGGGCCGGCCGGGCCGGGCTGACCCGTGTCCCAGAAGTTCTCAACGCGCGGCAGGCGCACGATGTGCTTGGGGTCCATGCCGATCTGCTTCGTCAGGACGTTCAGAGCCTCCTCGTCCTGATCCCAAATCGTCACCCAGAAACGATCACCGTCGAGGCCGTACTTGCCTTCCTCGCGCGAACCGGTCAGCAGGTCCCACGCGAAATTGATGGCGCCTTCCTTGAAGTAGTCACCGAAGGAGAAGTTACCGTTCATCTGGAAGAACGTGCCGTGACGGGTCGTCTTACCAACGTTGTCAATGTCGTTGGTACGAATACACTTCTGCACCGACGTGGCCCTCGGCCACGGAGCAGGCTCGACGCCCATGATGTAGGGAATGAACGGAACCATGCCGGCGATCGTGAAGAGGATCGAGGGCTCCGGGGAGACCAGTGAGACGGAGGGACACACCTCGTGACCCTGCTTCTCAAAGTAGTCGAGCCAACGGGTGCGGATTTCAGAAGTACGCATAGTGCCTTATGTTAGTCGGTCCCCACCCATGACGGCACATCGGCACGCTTACGCGCGCTGTGGGATACACATACAACCGCGCCCCCCAAGCACGTGCTTGGGGGGCGCGGTGATGACAAAGGTCAGCGCGAGTAGTGCTCGACGACCATCTGCACGTCAACGGTCACGGGGACCTCGGCGCGCTTCGGGCGACGCACCAGGGTCGCCTTCAGGCGGGAGAGCTCAACGTCCAGGTACTCGGGGACGGCGGGCAGCACGTCGCGGTGAATGCCCTCAGCGGCAATCTCGAAGGGGACCGTGGTCTGCGACTTGGGCTTGACCTGGATGGTCTGGCCGGGCTTGACGCGGAAGGAGGGACGGTCGACGATCTTGCCGTCGACGAGGATGTGACGGTGGACGACCACCTGGCGGGCCTGCTGGATCGTGCGTGCGAAGCCGGCGCGCAGGACCAGGGCGTCCAGACGCATCTCGAGCAGCTCGACCAGGTTCTCACCGGTCAGGCCGGCGGTGCGGCGGGCCTCTTCGAAGGCGCGGCGCAGCTGCGACTCACGGATGCCGTACTGGGCGCGCAGACGCTGCTTTTCCTTCAGACGAACGGCGTAGTCGGAGTCCTGGCGACGGCGGGTGCGGCCGTGCTCGCCGGGGCCGTAGGGGCGCTTCTCGAAGTAGCGGACGGCCTTGGGGGTCAGCGCGAGGCCGAGAGCGCGGGACTCGCGGACCTGCTTACGGGAACGATTCGTTGCCATGATTCTTCTTTCCTGTTTCTCATGTCATGCCGGGACGTTCGCCCGACATGGGGCCAACTCCAGGACCGGTGAGGGTCCGTCGGCTAAGGCCCCAGGTGCCCGCGCAAGCGGACAACTGTTCCATACTAGCGTCTTTTCAGCAGATTGCGAATGACGCCAAGCCTCTTCGTGAGCATCGCCTCATGCCCGTTCTCGGTCGGCTCGTAGTAGCGGGTACCCTCCAGGTCGTCGGGCAGGTACTGCTGGGCGGCGACGTGATGGGGATGATCGTGGGCGTAGAGGTACCCGTCGCCGTGCCCGAGCGAGGAGGCACCGGAGTAGTGGGCATCGCGCAGGTGGGGTGGAACCGCTCCCCCGCGCCCGGCTCTCACGTCCGCGAGGGCACGATCGATCGCCAGGTACGTGGCGTTGGACTTCGGGGCGGTCGCGACCGCAACAACCGCTTGGGCGAGGAGGAGACGCGCTTCCGGCATGCCGATGAGGGCGACTCCCTGGGCGACGCTGACGCACGTCGTGAGCACCTCTGGCGCAGCCATGCCGATCTCCTCCGAGGCGGCGATCATGATGCGCCTCGCGATGAAGCGCGGATCCTCTCCTGCCTCGATCATGCGCGCCAGGTAGTGCAAGGAGGCGTCGACATCCGAGCCGCGCATCGACTTGATGAAAGCGCTCGCCACATCGTAGTGCTGGTCGCGGCCCCACCGAACGAGCGCCTGATTCGCAGCTGCCTCCACGCTGGCCACCGTAATCTCACCGGAGCCGTCATCGCTGGCCACGCCCGCCGCGGCTTCGAGAAGCGTCAGCGACTTACGCGCGTCGGAGCCCGCCAGGCGCACGAGGCCCGCCACGGCCTCGTCGGTGATGGAAAACCGACCGGCGAGACCGCGCTCATCAGTGGCGGCACGCCGGACCAAGCCCTCCAGCGCACTGGAATCAAGGGGACGCAACGTCAGCAGGAGCGAGCGCGAGAGCAGGGGCGCGATCACGGAGAACGACGGGTTCTCCGTCGTGGCAGCGACGAGAACAACCCACCGGTTCTCGACCGCAGGAAGGAGCGAATCCTGCTGCGACTTGGAGAATCTGTGAACCTCGTCGACGAAAAGAATCGTCTCCTCGCCACTGCTCGCCAGGGTCCGACGCGCCGCATCCACGACACGACGCACGTCCCCCACACCCGATGACACGGCGGACAATTCGACGAAACGCCGACCCGAGGCGCGGGCGATCAAATACGCGAGCGTCGTCTTTCCGGTACCAGGAGGCCCCCACAGGACGACCGAGGAGACGGCGACCCCGCCGCTCGACTCCGCGGAGAGCAAGCGTCGCAGCGGGGCGCCCTCCCCCAGGAGGTGTGACTGGCCGACGACCTCTTCCAACCTGGTAGGCCGCATACGAACGGCGAGGGGCGCGTCCGCGGTAAACGCGGGCACGCCCAGCTCGTCGAATGATTCAGAATCAAACAGATCCATGAAACCTAGCCTACGTCAGGGTGACCTGCGAGGAGGACCCGATCTTCGGACCGGACAGAACCTGGAGGACGACGAGGCCTCCAAGGATCAGCATGCACGCTCCGGCACCCAGCAGGTATCCGTTCAGGCCCTCGGACTCGTCGCCCGAGTTCGAAGAGGACAAGACCTCAGCGTGGAGCTTCACGGAGCCGGAGCCATCCACCGCGGTGCCGGGGCTCGCGGCGGCGACCGTCGAGGCGACCTTGAACTCGGCCCAGCCAACCAGCTGGTGCGAGCGGTTCGCGACGACGACCTTGTAGTCGCCCATCGGCAGGCCCGTGACATCCATGGTCACCTGGTTCGAGGGCTCAACCTGAAGCCAACGCGCCTCGCCCGTCTGCATGATGCTGGCGCTCACCCACTCGCCAGCAACGGCCTTGTCAGAGGGAACGTTGATCGTGAGCTGTCCACCGGTGAAGGCGGCGCTCACGCCACCCTTGTTGGCGTCGGTCAGCTGCGACTCATCGCTCACGGGCGACACGGGCGTGTCGGAGGGCTGGCTCGCGTGAGCGGCGGGAGAGGAGGAAGCGGAGGGACTGGGCGTCGGGCTCACAGAAGGAGTCTGGGTCGGCTGGACGACGGGCAGCTCCGGATCGTCGGGCTGTGGCGCAGGAGCAACGGTCGGTGCCGCCGTCGGCTCGGGGGCGGGCTCCGGGGCGGGATCGGTCGTCGGCACCGGGGCGGGCTCCGGGGCAGGATCGGTCGTCGGCACCGGGGCAGGATCGGTCGTCGGCGCTGGGGCGGGATCGACAGGGTCGGTGTCGGCGGGGTTGTAGGGCTTGAATACCTGCACCGAGTAGCTCGAGGTGGTCGCGAGCGTCTTATCGTCCTTGTAAGTGACGATAGTGACCCAATGCGACGTGCCGGGTTCCCACGTGATGCCCTCTATGTTGTTGGTGCCGTTGGGCACGGGAACGATCATCGAGTAGCTGTTGAGCGGGGCAGCCTTCCACAGGTCATCGGCGGTAGGGGCCACGATCTCACCGTCGCGCTCGAAGGTCACGGCCGACGTGGGAGTCACGCGGCCATTATCGAGAATGACGCCCCAGTAACCCGTCTTACCGTACTGCGCCTCGAAGTCAAAGGCGTTTTCGAGGCTGACGATAAAGGTCGTGTTGGGGATGGAGTAGGGACCATCGTTGCTGTCTGCACGCGCGGTGAAACCAGGAATGGCGAGCGCGATCGCGGCAAAGAGACACAGGGCCATCAGGACGCTCATCGCCCGACTGCGGCCCGCGAGCCCCCGCGCGGAGAGGGCAGTCCTAGCCCGTCCGTGCTGCATAATGGTTCTCCTTAGTGACTAGATACTCAGCAGCTATTGTCTAGAAACCAGAGTAACAGGTGTGACGACTGATTGCTAAACTCCAACGCACACCAATCGGTTAATCGTGATCTCATTGGCACGAGACGGCCCGCGACCGCCCCTAGTGAGCCCCCGCGTGCGGGCGGCGCACAATACTGACCGTCACGACGGCACCGAGGAGGGCCAGCAGAGCGCCACCAGCGAGGATCCATCCGTTCAAGCGCCCCTCTTCCTCACGGGCCGCCTGGTCGTTCGCCTGCTGCTCGGTGTGCGCTTTGGGTCCAATCTGCGAGGCGGAGACGCTCTGCTGTTCGGTGGAGGCGGAGGCTTGTGGGGTCGGGTCGGACGAACCTGCGGGCGCACCGGCACCGCCAGAGGAGGATCCACGGGCAGGGGAAGCGCTCGAAGAAGCCGATGGCGACGGGGACGAGGCCTCGCTCGCGCGGCGCTGTGCATCGTCCGACTCGCCATCCGTCGGCTGCGTGAGGACCACCTGCGAGTTGGTGACGGGCTCCGCTTGCTCGTCGGCAGGAACCGCCGGTGGCATCACGGTCGACGCGGATGAGTCGACGTCACTGGGAGCAGTCACATCACCACCGGGCTCGGCGGCGTCGCCCCTCCGGTCCGGATCGACGGGGGTCGGATCATCGACGGCAACAGAACAAGAACGAACCGCGACCTGCGCATCGACAACCGTCACGCTCACCGTCACGTAGGTGCCCGTCACGCCGTCGCCGATCGCGATCTGATGACTGGAACCAACATCCCAGGTGGAGGGAACAGTGATGTCCGCCGAGAAGGAGCCATCGCCGTCGACCTCGAGAACCGCCCAGGCACTCCGATCGCGCGCAACGGCGGCCGGCACCCAGTCGGGAAGATTAGTATCGGCGGGGCGCCGCTCCTTGCCATCATCGAGGGTGACGATCACAAAGCCGCGCGTGGTGTCCGAGCTCGGACCCCACCCACTACCCTCGGCATGAACGGGCTCACCCGCATGGAGGATAGAGGAGACGTGCACGGTCGCATCTTCTTCGGTTGCCACGAGGCAGGACGCCGGCACATCCGGCACACCGTCGTCACTATAGGCGGGGGTGGCGGCGACAAACACGCCTGCGACGATGGATGCAGAGGCGGTCAAGCCGAGCAGGGACATGTGCAATCCCCTGCTCCGCGTGAGCGACCGTGTCGTCATGCCTGATGTCTTCCTTTTCCTCGAGATAATCTCAACCAATCCTTGCAGTTTTGCGCAGAACGTTAATGTCAGTGTCCGAGTAACTACCGGTTACATGGTCAATAGTATTACCTCGCGCCCCCGACGCAATTGCGAGCAACAAGCAAATTACTGGACCATAGGCTCAATAGGCAATTTTACAGGCAAAAATAGCCCCACGCGCCATTTATTGTGAGCTATATTATCGGACAATCATGCTGTCAGATAACCCGCTGGTCAGCATTTGAGATTGCGAGTTCACGTGCTCAACACCTAGGGGCGTGGCACGACGAGCGGCGAACCCGTCTGCGGATCCTCGATAATCACGCACGGCACGTCGAACACCGCCTCGATGAGGGCGGGAGTCACGATGTCACTCGGCGCCCCCTGTGCCACGATCCGCCCCTCCTTCATGCACACAAGGTGGGTCGCATAGCGAAACGCTAGATGCAGATCGTGCAGCACGGCGACAATCGTCCTGCCGTCGGCCTGCAAACGCCGCGCGAGGCGCAACACCTCAAGCTGATGATTCAGATCCAGATAGGTTGTCGGCTCGTCCAACAACACGATGTCCGTCGACTGCGCAAGCACCATCGCGATCCACACTCGCTGACGCTGCCCGCCCGAGAGCTCCCCGACGCGCCGCCGAGCCAAGGCCTCAACACCCGCCTGACGCATGGCCCACGCCACGGCCTCGTCATCCTCAGCGCTCCACTGACGAAGCAACGACTGATGAGGATAGCGCCCGCGCGCGACCAGGTCCTCCACGAGGATATCCGCGGGAGCCGTGGAAGACTGCGCGAGCAGCCCAAGTCGACGAGCCAGCTCCTTCTGGTTCATCGTCGTCAGGGCCCGACCATCCAATTCGACCACACCCGAGCGCACGCCCAGCACTCGCGCCAAGGAACGCAACAGCGTTGACTTGCCGCAGGCATTCGGACCAACAATCACCGTCAGCTGCCCCTCGAGAACGTCGAGAGACAGATCCTCCAAGATGGGAGCATCCTTGCCGTACCCCACCGTCACCGAACGCGCGCGCAACCCCCGCGCATCACCCCTGGCGCCCAACACGTCACCTCACCTCACGAACCAACAGAGCCAACAGATAGATACCGCCCACGACGCCCGTCACCACGCCGACGGGCAGCTCGTGCGGCGCCACGATACGCTGCGCGACCACGTCGGATGCCAACACGATGAGGCCGCCCACGCCAGCCGACGCCGCGAGGCCCACTCCCCCGCTACGGCTCACACGCCGAGCGACATGGGGAGCAGACAGAGCGACAAAAGACACCGGACCGGCAACGGCAGTCGCCACGCAGACCAGCACCATCGCCACGACAATCACGACAATGCGAACGACACGAACCCGCACCCCCAACCCTGTCGCGACATCATCGCCCATCGCCACGAGCCCCAACGGCACCGACACCCACGCAAGGACGCACGCCGCGGCCAGGAGGACGACCACGAGGGGAAGCACCCGAGCCATCGTGACCCCCGCGAGGGAACCCGCGCTCCACAGCTGCGCCCGCTGGGCAGCCTCCAGAGGTGCCTTCACAATGAGGAGCGAGTTCACGGCCCTCAGAGCCGCCGAGCACCCGATACCGACCAACACCACGCGCATCCCCGTGACCCGCACGCCGCCCGCGCACGCCACGATGACAACACCCGAGGCCAGCCCACCCACGAGGGCTCCAACCCCCGTGACGGCAGGACTCGAACCCAGAACGATAATCGCGACGAGAGCCCCCGTCGCCGACCCCGTGGACAGGCCAACGATGTCGGGGCTACCCAGCGGGTTACCCGAAATCGTCTGAAAGACCGCACCGGCGATCCCCAGAGCACACCCAACGCACACGGCTGCGACCATGCGCGGCAGGCGAACAGATCGCACGAAGTAGACGCCGAGGAAATCGTCCGACGGACCACCATCACCCATCAGGCGCCGAAACGAATCCGCGGCGCTGAGCCCGTAGTCCCCCAACGTCAGCGACAAGACGCACAGGGCAACGAGGACGACGAGGGCCCCGAGCACGACAACGGCGCTGCGCCTGTGAACGCGCACAGACACGCGCCCCAGTGCCACGCGCACGTACCGATCCCGCTCGCAGTTCACGACACTCCCCTTCCGCGCGCGCCGAGGATGAAGAACGGCGCGCCGATGAGCGCGATGACAACTCCGACGGGCACCTCCTGTGGGGCCAGCACGAGGCGGGACGCAACGTCAGCGGCCGTCACCCACACCGCTCCGACCACCACGGACCACGCAGCGATCGGCCCCTGTCGAGCGCCCACCGCCCGGCGCACGAGCAGCGGAACGGCCAACCCGACGAAGGTCAGGGGGCCGCCGATCGCCGTCGCCCCGCCCGCGAGGGACGCGACGGCGACAGTCCCCAAACCTCGCACGAGGCCCACGCGCACCCCAAGACCCGAGGCGGCCTCGTCTCCGAGGGTGAGCACTCCCAGGGCCGACGTCAGGGCCGCCCCCACGACGAGCCCACAGGCGATGACGATGCCGCCCCACACCAGGGTCGCCACGTCCACGCCCTCGAGCGAACCGGACGCCCAGTAGCGGAACTCGTTGAACGCATTCTGATTGGAGGCGAGTACGGCCTGCGTGAGGGAGGAAAGCGCGGCGGACACCGCGATACCGGCCAGGGCGAGGCGACCATGCGATCCGGCCCCGCCGCGCCCAGACAGGACGATAACGAGACCCGAGGCGATACCAGCCCCCACCAGCGCCGCACCGATCGTCATGGCGCGCGTCGACACGCCGACCAATGCGGTGGCCGACACGACGACGAAGGCAGCGCCGGCGTTAATGCCCAGGACCCCGGGATCGGCCAGCGGATTGCGGGTCATCGCCTGCATAATCGAACCGGCAAGCCCGAGCGCGCCGCCGATCATGAGGGCGGCGAGCGTGCGGGGAACGCGCAGCGCGAGGACAACCTGCGCGTCCTGCGAGCTGCCGCCATGCACCAGAGCGTCCCACACCGCATCGGCGCCTATCTGGCGCGACCCCAGGGCGAGGGACGCGACGATCACAGCGACGAGGACCAGCGTCGTCACCGCACAGGCGGCAACGACGCTGGCAAGGCGGCGTGGTCTCATCTCAGGTGCGTTCCGGATAGTGCGTCGCCGCCCCCGTCACGAGGCCGGGACGAACTGCGCCTCGATGGACGAGACGATTCCATCCATGAGGAGGTAGCCGCCGGTCGAGGTCCACAGGGAGCCGTCGACCGGGATCACGTGGCCCGCCTTGACGGCACCGAGCGAGTCGAAACCAACGGTATTCTTCGCCTCCTCGAGGGCGGCGGTAGAGGCCTCGACGCCGGTGGCACCGCCCGCGGCGGGGTTGTTCACCGAGGACTTACCCAGCGTGCCGAAGAAGATCCAGTCCGCGTCGATCTGATCGATGTTTTCGAGGGAGACGGGCTCGGAGTGTCCCTCACCGTCGCGATCCTGGTTGGCGGGGCGCTTCATGCCGAGAGCGGTGAGAGCCTGGCCAGCGGGCAGTTCCTTGAGAATGAGGCCGGCGCTGTCGCCCTGCCAGCGCACGACCGAGTAGGTCTGGTCGAGGTAGCCAGCATCCTTCAGGCGGGCGCTTACGGAGGAGACATGCTGATCAAACTCCGCGAGCTTCGTCGTAGCCTCGTCGGACAGACCCAGCGCATCTGCGGTGAGGGTGAAGGTCTCGCGCCAGTCACCACCGGATTGAGTGGTGAAGAAGACGGGCGCGATCTGAGACAGGGCGTTGAGCGTCTCCGTGTCGTTGTCCTTCACGGAGGTGCCGTCGACGAGGATCAGGTCCGGGTGGGCGGCGCCGATGGCCTCGAGGTTGGGGGTGCCAATCGAGCCGAGGATCGGGATGTCTCCGGCGCGGTCGAGGAGGTAGTTGGGGACGGTCTGCTGGCCGCGGCCCGACACGACGCCGATGGGGGTGACGCCCAGGGCCAGCGCATTGTCCGTCGTGGGCTCCGACAGGGTCACGACGCGGCTCGGGTGAGCGGGAAGCGTCACCTCCTGGCCGGAGGCGTCGGTGACGGTGCGGCTCTCGGCGCTCGTCGCCGCTTCGGAGGACGAGGCCGGAGCGGGCTGCGCGGTCGAGCAGGCCCCCAGCGTCAAGGCTGCCAGGGCGAGCGCCGCGATGGCGCGGACTCGTGTCGAGATGTGCACGTGTTCCTCGATTCGAATAGATCACAATAGATGCGTAGGTAAGCCTAACCTAGGAGCGATTGGCGTCGCCTTCTCATCTCACGCACCTTTGCCTCGACCACACCACTCGTCGAGCGCGCGCAGGAGCCCCTCGCGCCACCAGGCGACATCGTGCCCGCCCGAATATGTCTCGAATCTGACAAGCGACATCGCGCCATCCAACAGCCCCGCACAACGGCGCACAACCGGCCTCATCGCCACCTCACGCTCACCCACCTGACACCACAGTGTCAAGCCGTCAGGCAGGCGTCGCTCCCCCCTGCTCAGCTCAGCCATGAGCGTCCCCTCGCCCCGACCTCGTTCCCCTCCTCCCCACCACAGGGATGGAGACTGTGCGACAAAACACTCGACGGGAAGCGTGCCCCCCAGGGCAGCTCCGAGGACGCCGAGCCCGCCATAGGACTGCCCCGCCAGGGCGATCGGCCCCACGCCGACCTCCTCGCAGACCGCGCCCACGAGCGCCTCAACCCTGCCGGCATCGGTGAGCTCCCGCTCGCGCTCCCCCAGCTCACCCGCGTCGATGGTCACGACGCGCAGACCCGGGTAGCGCCGCGTCAGCCACCCCACCCCGTTAGCCCTCCAGATCTGCCCATCGAACACAAGAAGCGTGCGCTGTGGCGTCCCATCACCATCATGCACGACCACGACGCGCCGACGCGGCGACGACCCTCCGGACGCGACCAGCACCGCGCACTCCACCTCGCGCGCGGCGCGCATGTACGACGAATCCCCCTGAACAGCGGGCCAGGCAAGACGCGCATCCGGACCCGCGAACAGGGAAGCGACATGCCCACGCCCATTGACGAGCACACGCGGATGAGAGCGATCGCGCACCGCCGAGGCAACGACGCGTGCCCACGCACGCCGATCATCCGCCACGCGCGGATCAAGCCCGCCTGGCCCAACCGGCACAAACTGGTAACTCACGATGACATCGGCGGGCAACGCGCACGACAGTACCCACGGATCCACTCCGCCCACCCGCTCCATACGAAAGAGCTCCAGGTGATCGCGCGCCCGATCCGTCACCGTATTGAGGACCAGGTAGACCCCCGAGGCGCCGTCCCCGGCACACCGGAATGTCACCGAAACGGCGTCACGGCCATCGATCACCATCCGCGCACCAACAAGCGGACCCGCGGCGGCGCCAGCAGACCGGACCACCGACGGCTCAGGAACAAGCCGAAGAAAACCCGTCTCAGAAAACGAAGGCGCGTCGATAATCAGCCGATCAGTCAAAGAGCGAAATGTCGCCCGCGCCCACGCGAGCAACAACCGCGTCGCCGCCCGCGAAGTCGATGACCGTCGTCGGCTCTGCCACGCCGACCGGACCCACGACGACGAGATCGACCTGGTGACCGATGCGCTCATCCACGTCGAACCCATCCGTCAAAGGCTCGGTCTCTCCGGGCATAATGAGCGTCGAGCAGGCGAGGGGCTCGCCGAGCGCCTCCACAATCGTCTGCGTGATGACGTGATCCGGGATGCGCACGCCGACCGTATGCTTCTTCTTGTTGAGCATCACGCGCGGCACCTCCTTGGTCCCACGCAGGATGAACGTGTAGGGTCCGGGCGTTAGGGCCTTCATCGTGCGGAACTCATGGTTATCCACGATCACCAACTCCCCGAGCTGGGCGAAGGAATGGCACAGCAGCGAGAAGTTATGCTTGTCGTCGAGCTTGCGGACCGCGCGAATCGTGTCCATGCCCGACTTGTTGCCGATCTTCGTGGCGATCGCGTAGCCGGAGTCCGTTGGCAGTGCGATGGTGCCGCCGCGCTCCAGCAGATCAACGACCGTGTTGACCAGACGTGCTTGAGGATTTTCCGGGTGCAGCTCAATGTACGACATACCCCTATTGTGCACGAAACCCCCTCCGACCGGGGCCGGATGGGGGTTTCGTGGACAAGACTGCCGAGAGCTAGATCACTTCTTTTGCTCGTCGGTGGATTCCTCGCCGCGCTTCTTCGGCTTCGCATCGACGCCGGCTTCCTTACGCTGCGCGGGCGTGATCGGAGCCGGGGCCTCGGTCAGCGGATCGAAGCCGCCGCCGGACTTCGGGAAAGCGATGACGTCGCGGATCGACTCGGACTTCGTCAGCAGCGAGACGATACGGTCCCAGCCAAAGGCCACGCCGCCATGCGGCGGAGCGCCGAACTTGAAGGCGTCGAGCAGGAAGCCGAACTGTGCCTGAGCCTCTTCCTCACCGATACCCATCACGTTGAACACACGGTTCTGGATGTCGCGGCGGTGGATACGAATGGAGCCGCCGCCGATCTCGTTGCCGTTGCAGACGATGTCGTAGGCGTAGGCCAGCGCGTTGCCCGGATCCTTGTCGAAGGAGTCGATCCACTCGGGCTTGGGCGAGGTGAACGCGTGGTGGACGGCCGTCCAGGCGCTATGACCCAGCGCGACGTCACCCTCGGCCTCGGCATCACCGGTGGGCTTGAAGAGCGGCGCGTCGACAACCCAGGTGAACGCCCAGGCATCGGGGTCGATGAGGTTGCAGCGCTTGCCGATCTCAAGGCGAGCAGCGCCGAGCAGCTCACGCGACGGGGTCGGCTTGCCAGCGGCGAAGAAGATGCAGTCGCCGGGCTCGGCGCCAGTGGCGCCGGCCAGGCCCTCGCGCTCGACCTCGGTGATGTTCTTGGCCACGGGACCGCCCAGCGTGCCGTCCTCGGCGATCGTAACGTAGGCCAGGCCCTTGGCGCCGCGCGCCTTGGCCCATTCCTGCCACTTGTCGA
>ERZ773197.755-NODE-755-length-24353-cov-11.820026_pt1 | contig 24353 bp, 23 predicted proteins | sample MGYA00580999_ERZ773197 | MGnify/ENA primary metagenome ERZ773197 (study PRJEB29015, sample SAMEA2738166) | human oral metagenome | biome: human oral; feature: human-associated habitat; material: saliva | place: China | collected 2185 ...
ATTAGAAAGTTTAGACGACACATCTTATATCTAATCTACAATAACAGTTGCATGGGATTATTTATTTTAAAAAATATTCAATAACATATAAAATTAGTTTTAACCAATGATATGATAACATAAATATAATACTATTACAAATATGACTTAATGTTTAAAATGTCTGATATAAAGAATACTTTATGACAAAGGAATAATATAAACGAAAGTGTATTTTACTTTTTGAAGTTTGTATGATACAATTTTATGATGTTTTGATAAGAAACATAGTATGAGAAAGGAGCTTTGATATATGGAAGACTTTATAAAAAGAATATTTGAAATAAAAGGGATTAAATATTCTGATATTTCGGTAGATAAATTAAGTTTTAAAGATATAACAATTGATAAATTCATAAAAGAGGAAGAATTAATTAAAAGAAAACTTGTTATAGAAAAAGAATTAGATAATTTAATAAATTATGAAGAGAAAGAGTTGAAACGGCTAAGTAAATATAATGAAACAACAAAATTAATAGTACATTACAAAGAAGATGTAATAATACACATTGATAATAAATTTCGTCCTCTAACGTGGAATGAAATAGCAAAAAAAGTATATTGCAGTGTAGCAACAGCGAAAAGGCTATATAAAAAATACCTAATTAAAAAAAATGATACGATGTGATACGATTTTATATGTTAAAATAGTATTGTGAGAATTTAGAGTAATTCTCTATTTCTTAAAGGGACTAAAAATGTCTCTTTTTTTGTGTTAAAGGTTATAGATATGAAGAAGATAGTAATTAAAATGCTTAAAATTTATAAACCTATAAGTAATTTAGACTGGTTGAATTATAAATTGGTAAAACATGACCTAACGTATCATCACATTATAAAACGTGAATATGGTGGAAAAGAAACAATAGAGAATGGGGCATTACTTGTAAGAAATTCACATAGTTATCTTCATTTAATAGAGTGCAAGGACTTAGAAAAATATATTGTATTAAATAAACTGTTACAAATAATTAACAATCAAAAATGTGAACCTACAATGGACCAAAGGAAAATAATAGAATATATCTTACAAGAGTTCGAGAAAGAACATTCAAGAGACAAAACTTCTAAAGGCAAGATATTAATAAAAGAAGAATATAAAAAAAGGTGGTAGGAGATATGAAAACTATATTAAAAATAATTATAATGGCAGGAATAACAATTTATTCATTATCAGTTATATTAATAAGTTTCATAAAGCATGACGATGAGCGAAGATAAGATATTAAAATATTGTATAAAATATGACGCAATATGCAAGTTTTGTCCAAGACAACTACAATGTGAGAAAGAATTAAATAAAACTACAGTTGATATTAGAAATGGTGGTGATAAATATGACAAAAAAAAGAATGAAAGTAAAATTAGGCAGACCATTAAAATATAAAAATTCGGTAGAATTAGAAAATAATATTTCTAATTACTTTAAATCTTGTCAACATGAGAGACGTATTCCAGGAATAAGTGGATTAGCCTCATGGCTAGGTATAACTAGAAAAACACTTTTAAATTATGAATCAAATCAAGATTTAGAAGATTATTCAGAGGTAATAGAGAGAGCTAAGACTACAATAGAGGCATATAATGAACAACTTTTATATAATAAAACAACCTCAGCAGGAGCACAATTTGTATTAAAACACAATTGTGGTTATATAGATAAAATGGAAGTAAATAATACAAACAAAAACATAAATATGTCATTAGAAGAATATCTGGAAAGTAGTTTATCTAATGAAGAGTATTAATAGAAGATTATTTATAGAACAAAATATTAAAATTATAAACAAGAATTCTGAAATCGTCCCATTAATATTAAATAAAGCACAAAATCAATTATATGAAGAAATAAAAAAACAAATGTTAGAAAATAAACCAGTGAGAATAGTTATACTAAAAGCTAGGCAATTAGGAATATCAACATTTGTAGAGGCTTTATTCTTTACAAATACAATACTTAATTTTAATATTAAAACAGGTATAATAACCCATCAATCAAGTTCAACAAGCAATCTTTTTACAATGAGTCGTAATATGTACTATAATTTGCCAGAACCATTAAGACCTGAAATATCAAAAGACAATCAAAATGAACTAAATTTTAATAATTTAAAGAATAATGGATTAAATAGTAGTATAAAGTGTATGACAGCAGGTTCTAGTGGAGTAGGTAGGTCAAGTACATACAATCAATTACATATATCAGAATATGCTTTTTGGCCAAAAAACAAAAGAACTCAATTAAATGGTCTAATTCAATCTGTACCAAGTACACCAGGTTCAATGATAATAATTGAATCTACTCCAAATGGATATGAGCATTTTAAAGAAATATGTGATGAAGCAAGAGAAGGTAAAAATGATTTTAAATTTTTATTTTTTCCTTGGTATCAAATGGAGGAATATAGGAAACCTATAGAAGAAGAGTTGAACTTAACCATAGAAGAAGAAGAATTAAAGAAAATGTATAATTTAGATGATGAACAAATTAATTGGCGACGTTGGTGCATAAAAAACAATTGCCAAAATGATATAAATACATTTAAACAAGAATATCCATCTAATCCAGAAGAGGCATTTTTATCTACAGGAAAAACGATTTTTGATAAAGAAAGTGTAGAAAATAGACTACAAAAAGCACCTATTCCATTAAAAACGGGCTTTTTTAAATATAAATATAATGGTAAAACAATAGTAAATTATGAATTTGTTGAATCAAAAGATAAACCAATTATAAAGATATATGAAGATGTCAAAGAAGGATATCCTTATGTATTAGGAGGAGATACAGCTGGTATAGGTAGTGATAGTTTCGCAGGTGATGTTATAAATAATAATACTGCTAATCAATGTGCAACATTAGAAATAGCAACAGATGAAACAGAATATACAATGCAAATGTATTGTTTAGGAATGTATTATAATTATGCATTACTTGCTATAGAAACTAATTATTCAACATATCCTGTAAAGAAATTATATGAAATGGGATATTCAAATCAATATTTAAGATCAATAGAAGATGGAATAACAATAAGATATCAGGATAAATTAGGTGTCAATACTAATAGGGCAACTAGGCCAGTTATGATAGCACAATTAAAAGAATTTTTTACAGAAAACATAGATAAAATTAATGATTATAAAACATTAAGAGAAGCATTAACTTTTGTAAAAAGAGAAGATGGAAAACAAGCAGCAGAAGATGGATATCATGATGATAGAATAATGTCATTAGCTATCGCACATTTTGCAAGAACACAGCAAAAATACACAGTATTAGTAGTAGAGGATAAACCGTTAATCTTGCCTAGTGCATTAGAAGATGGAGAACCTACAGATAACTATTATGATGATGATGAAATAGGATTGGAGTGGTAATATGTATATAATAATAGGAATTAGTTTGATGTTATTTTTTTTAATAGGTTTTGGAGTAGGTTTAACTATTCCATTTTTTGTAAAAAAGTACATAAATATTTGTCTTGTTAAAACTGACGAAATGATATCAAAAGAAAAAACTCAACAAAAGGAAGAAATTAAATTAAATAATTCACAAATACAAAATTTAACCGAAGAAATTTTATCTGAATGGCTAACAGGTAATTCAAATTCAAATCAAGAAGGTGGTGATAGATAGATGGAAAATAATGATGCTAAAGCAATATGGAAACAATACCAATCGGGTTTAGACTATTTTGAAAGGTCGGGTTTAAAAAAAGAGTGGGAAGAATGCGAAAATTTTTATGAAGGTAACCACTGGCCGGACAAAACACCACGAACAAAGAATTTACCAAGACCAGTTATAAATTTATGTTCTATGATAGCAGATAATAAAAAATCAGGAATACTAAGTGAAAAAATAAAATTAGTTTATAAACCTGCAGAATTATATGGAAGTAATTTAGAAAAGTCTACAATAGGAGCAAATTTATTTACTAAGTTTTCTGATAATATATCGCAAGAACTACATCAGCAAGATTTAGATGAAGAAGCCGTTGAGAATGCGACGCAATTAGGCACATACATATATCATTATTACTGGGATAAAGAAATAACCGGTGGAATGGAAACACCATATATTGGTGGAGAAAGAGGAGAAATATTACATCCTAAAAATGTAATAGTTTCAAATCCTAGACAAAAAAATGTTCAAAAGCAATCATATATAATAATAGCCTCAGTTGAACCTTTAAAAGCAGTAAAAGCATTTGCAAAAAATAATGGTATTAAAAATTTAGAAGACATAAACCCAGATCATGAAATAATTGACGAAGCAACTAAAAATTTAGAAGTTTGTACTGTATTAACTAAGTATTCTAGAGTTAATAACAAAGTTGTTTGGAGCAAATCAACAAAGAATGTTATGTTACAAAATATGACATACTGGGAACCAAGTATGAATTTAAATAAAGTGAAGTTAACAGCAGAAGAGGAAGAAATAACAGAACCAGATAATCCATCAAAAGATTTAGATTTACGAAAGCAATTATATCCTATAGTTATAAAATCTCATAAATCACGTAGAAATAGTATTTATGGTATAGGAGAGGTAGCACAGGTAATACCAAATAATAAAAGCATTAATTTCAGTTTAGCATTAATGTTATTATCTGTTCAGCAAACAGCATGGCCAAAGATAATACAAAAAGCTGGTGCTTTAGCCCGACAAGCTATAACTAATAAACCTGGAGAAGTTTTAACAGATAATACTAAGGGTGCAAATTGGGGATTTAAATACATGGAAACATCAGGCTTTAGCCCGCAAGCGTTAACTTTAACAGATAGTATTATGTCGATGACTAGAACATTTACAGGTTCTAGTGAAGTTGTTACTGGCGAAGTACTTGGTGCAAATATGGCAGCGTCAGCAATAATAGCTCTTCAAAATCAGGCAAAAAAACCAATTGAAATATATAAAAATAAGTTTTATAGAGCACATATTGAAATTGGCAAGATTCATGAACAATTTTTTAAATATTATTACAATGATGGTAGAACATTTGGTTATGAAGAAAACAATAGAATAATAATAAATAAGATGAATGGAGAGGAATACAAAGATATAGAATTTAATACTACTATAGATGTTGGAGCCTCTGGCATGTTTTCTGAATCATTATCAATATCTCTATTAGATTCATTATTGAATTTAAGCGCTATAGATATAGATGAATATATAGAATTATATCCATCATCAGTAATGCCATTTAAAGAACAGTTGAAGAAAATGCGACAAGAAAAACTAAAAAACACTACAATTGATAATGAAACTACACAATATCAAAATCAGCCTATTACAAATGGTAGTGTAGATTTAGAAACAGAACCACTTACAGTTAATGGATTAACAATTCCAGAATAAACAAGTATAAACTTAAAAAAGTTTATAATAAATCGGCAATGAATAGCCTAAAAATCAAAAATTTTGGCAATGAACAGCCTAAAAATCAAGGAGGAATAAATGGAAAACGAAAAAATTTCGAATGTCGTTGATTCGAACACATCAGTAGGAGATACTGATACAAATGCAAAAGAGGAGCAAGATGATTTATCATTTGATGATACATCAGAAAATGAAGATGAATTAAACACATCAACAGAAGAGAACAAAGTAACTTCACCTCTACCAAAAAAAGAAGTTAATGAAGAAAAACCACCTCAGACAAAAGAGGAACGTGCTATGTATGCTAATAAACGTAGAGCGGCAGACAAACAAAGAAAAGAACAAGAAGCATTAAAAAAGAAAGCCTATGATGAAGGACGATTATCAGCATATAAAGGTAAAATAAACCCATATACAAATACAGAAATAAAAGATATGGAAGATATAGAAGTATATGAAGATATGTTTAAATTATCAGAAGCAGGAAAAGACCCTCTTAAAGATTATGCTTCATATGTAGCAGATAAAAAAAGAACTCTTGCAAAAGAAGCAAGAGAAGAAGAAGAAAGAGAAGCAAAAGCACTAAAAGAAGTAGAAGAATTTCAAAGCAAATATCCCGATATAAATCTTACTGAGTTATTAAAAGATGAAATGTTTATGGATTATGCAGAAGGAAAGTCTAAAACTCTTTTAGAAACATATGAATCATATAGTAAGTTTGAAAAAAACTTTAGAAATAAAGGAATAGAAACAGCTAAAAAGACTGTAGCCAATAGTATATCTTCTCCTGGCAGTCTAAATGCTGGCTCTGAAAATGATGTAGATTATAATTCTATGTCTAGAGAAGATTTTTTAAAGGAAGTAAACAAAGTTAAATCAGGTAGATAGGAGAAGAAAGAAAGGAAATAAAAATGGCAATAATAAATACAATTGATACATTATCAGTAGAAAATCAAACATTCTACGATAGAACATTATTAGAAAGAGAATTACCAGAACTTCACTTATATGAAGATGCTGATAAAAAATCAATACCAAAAGGAAAGGGAACAGAACTTTCATTTAGAAAATTTAGTTCATTAAAAGTACCAGCAACATCATTATCAGAAGGTGTAACACCAGCAGGAAGTAATTTAGAAATTACTGAAATAAAAGCTAAAGCAAAACAAGAAGGCGATTACGTAAAAGTATCTGATGTATTAGATATGCAAGGAAAAGACCCAGTAATAACTGAAACATCAGAATTATGTGGAGAACAAGCTGCTCTAACAGTAGATACTAGAATTAGAGATGTTATAGGAAATGGTACAACTGTACAATACGCTAACAATAAAGTTGGTCGTGCTAATTTAACAGATACAGACATTCTAACATCAATAGAAATTAGAAAGGCAAAGAAGAGATTAAAGAAAAGCAATATTCGTCCATTTGCAGATGGATATTATCACATGTTAATTTCTCCAGATCAAGAATTTGATTTAAAAAATGATGAATCAAAAACAGGATTTGTAGAAGTCGCAAAATATGCCGCAAGTGAAAAATTATTATCAGGAGAAATCGGTAGATATGATGGTGTAAGAATTTGTGTTTCATCAAACGTTGAAGTTGTAAAACAAGGTTCAGTAAATGTTCACAAAGCATTATTATATGGACGTCATGCATATGGAGTTGTAGATGTAGAAAGCCAAGGAGCAAAAGCTAAAATAATTGTTAAACCTTTAGGTTCAGGTGGAACTGATGACCCACTAAATCAAAGAGCAACAATTGGTTGGAAAGCAATGTTTACAGCAGTAAGATTAAATGAATTAGGAATATGTAGAGTTGAAACAGGAGCAAGTGCTGTATAGCATTTGCTTTTTGTTTAATAGGAGGATAAAACATGGAAAAAGAAAAGAAACCAATTATTGATATAACACCAGAAGAAACACCAGAAGAAACACTAAAACAAATAGAAGAAAAAATTGCAGAATTAAAAAAATTAGAAGAAACACTAGATAAAAAGACTTTAGAAATAAATGAAGCAACAAAAATCATAAATGAAAAATTACCAGCATTAAACGAAAATGTTTTAATAAAAGAGTCATTATCAGTTAAAGAAGTATTGGATAAAGAGGAAAGAATTCCAGTGACAATACCAATAAGTGAATTAAATCCACAAGATTTAGTTGTTCCAGTAACAATTAATGGTTACACATATAGTATCAAACGTGGAGAAGAAGTTTTAATACCAAGAACAGTAAAAGAGTTATTATCAGAGGCTAAGTATATTTAGTCTCTAAAATCGAGTTAATAGATAAGTTAGTGCAACTCTAACAAACTCGCCATAGGAGGTATATTATGAATTGGGGAGAAATACAAATTGAGTCTCTAAAGAAGATGTTTTTAAACAATGAAGAATTAAAAGTGTTAGATTTAGAAAGATATAAAAATGATAAAAAATATAGAACGTATTTATATGCTATGCCATTAGCTTGTAATGAAGCAATAGGATATATTTTAGAAAATGGCAGACCATTAATTAAGTATCAAAAGTTAAAAAATAAATCACAAAAAAAATATATATTGCCTGATATATTATCAAATTTTAAAAGACTATATCAAATTGTTTGTGATGGCAATCCTAAACCTAATTGGCATATTGAAGGTAATAATGTTTTAGTTATAGATAATTGGCCAAAAGATGGTGTTGAAATTACCATTTATTATGAAGCATACCACGATTTAATAAAAGAAAACACATCATCATCATACAGTCTTGAATTAGAGCCATACATTGCTATGTTAATACCTTTATATATAGCGGGCGAACTATATAAAGATGATGATATTCAATTATCTACGATGTATATGAATGAATTTATGAATCAAGTTTCTAATATATCAGGAAAAGATTTTAATCCAAATCCTACAGAAATAGTAGATGTATATGGTATGGAGTGGTAATATGATGAACATCCCAGCAGGCAAAACAAAAAATTATTATTCAATAGAAAACTTTTTAGGAGTTGATTTTTCCTCAAGCCCACTAGAAGTTGATAAAAGAAGAAGCCCTAATTCATATAACATGACAAATAAGAATGGTTATTTAGAAACAAGAAATGGATATGAGTTAATTTGTAAAGTAGGAGAGAGGATAAACGGAATATGGAATATTGATTTAATAGATAAAGAATTAAATATTGTACATTCAGGCAGTTCTTTATATGAATTTAGTGATAATTTTAAAACGTCAAAAAAAATATTAAGTAATTTAAACGATAATCTTTCTACTGGAATATATTTAGGAGGTTATTTAGTTATTTTTGATGGTAAGCGTACCATAATATATCATAATACTGAAAATGGATATAAAGCAGAATATGTTGATGAAAAAGGATATATTCCAACTACATCAATCGCAAGGAATTCAAATGGTGGAGGTACTGATTATGAAAAAATTAATTTAATGTCTCCATATAGAATAAATATGTTTTTAACCGAAGAAATAAAAACAACTTTAAATGGAGAATTACAAACAGGACCACAAACTGTATTTAAACTTGATGATGAGAATATAGATGAAGTTGAGTTAGTGGAAGTCTTAACTGATGGTGGTAATTGGAATATTATTACTAAATATGTTGTGGATAAGAAATTGGGGCAAGTAACATTGTTATCAGCACCTGGAGATTCCCCAGTAATCGGAAGAGATAATGTTAGAATAAAATATAAAAAAGTAAATAATGAATATTTTTCTAAAATTAATAAATGCAATCTTGCAGTTTCTTTTGGATATGACGGTAATAATAACAGAATTTTTGCAACTGGTAATATTGATTTCCCAAATTATGATTTTCATTGTGAGATAGACGACCCCACATATTGGCCAGATGATAATTTTACTAAGATTGGAACACAGCCAATAATAAGTTATTCTAGAATAGGTGATGGTACATTAGCGGTTCACAAAAACAAGTCTGATACTGATTGCACAATATACTATAGGAAAACAAATATGTTGAATAACCTAGAAGTTTTCCCATTAAGAGATGGTGTAAAAAACATAGGATGTATCAGTAGTTATGCTAATAGTAATCTAGTAAATGATCCATTATTTTTATCGGATGAAGGTGTATTTGCAACATTGAGTAATTCAGGGGAAAAGTATGCTCAACAAAGAAGTTATTATGTTAATGCTAGGTTATTAAAAGAAAAAAACTTGGCAAATGCCGTTTCTATAAGTTTTCAAGGAAGATATTATTTAGCTGTAAATAATAATATATATATTGCAGATAATAGATATAAAAGCTATCCAAGGCATGCAGATACAGAACAATATCAGTACGAATGGCTTTTTTGGAAAGGAATACCTGTAAGGGTATTTTTTACATGGAATAATGAATTATATTTTGGAACTGATACAGGCATGATATGTAAATTTAATGATAGTTATAAAGACCTAGAAAATAATATTGAATCTTATTGGGAAACCCCTTTTTTAGAATTAAATAATTCATACTATTCAAAAACAATAAAAAATGTATCTTTGACATTGAACCCAAATGAATCAAGTGATATAACATTTGGTTATTCTTTAGATGATGGCACGTCAGAAATAATTAAAAAAGAATATATAAACTTAACCGATGATTTTCCAAAAACAATACAGGAAAAAGAAAAAATAAAAAAGTTTATGTTTGTAAAATTTTGGATGAAAAATAAAACAGATAAAAAAATGACATTTGAGAGATTAATATTAGAATATATTATTGCTGGGAAATATAGAGGAGAGTGATTATATGGCAAAAATAGATGACTGGGCTGCAATAGCCGAGCAAAAGAAAAATAAAGCAAAACAAGATTATATCAACAACAATGCGAGTATTTTAAATAATATAAATGCCCAAAGAGATATGCAACTAAAATCTTTGGAAAATTCTAATCTTCAACAAATAAATAACTTAAATGATAACCGTAATTCAATAAACGAGCAAGCTCTAGAAAATGCCAAAATGGCAAATGTAAATAGAGTTTTAGCATTAAAAGACAATCAAAATGCCATGTCTAGAGCAGGTCTTAATACACAAGGACTAGTAGGCTCACAAGTAAATAGTATTAATAGTGCTTATGGAAATAGCTTAAATAATATTATAAAGGACAAAACAACAGGATTGAGAGGAATTGATACTCAAATAAATAATGCAAATTTACAGTATGAAACAAATAAGGCTAATATAAATGCACAATATGCTAAAACTTGGGCAGACAAACAAGCTGAGATAGAAAATGTAGCATTACAATTAGGAAATCAAGCATATAACAATTACATATCTCAACAACAAGCAGCAGAAGAGTTGGCCATGAAACAAAGAGAAGCAGATAGGCAAAATCAATTGGCTTGGGCTTCATTAAATGCAAGAAACTCAACTGGTGGAGGAAGTCCGGTAAATAATTACTCTTCTTTCACAGATAATTCATCAAGAAATGAAGTTGAAACAGCATACTATTCAGGTAGATTAAATAAAGATGCAAGATATGGTGTTTTTAGTAATGGTTATCAACCAGATAATATTAATGGTACGAAATTAAAGAAGACTGGAGATACTATTGTATTTACAACATATGATAGAAATGGTACACCTCACAAAGTAGAACAAAATATTTGGAAAGCAAATGGAAAGTATTACATGTGGGATGGAAGAATAAATAGATACAAATTAGTAAATAAATAAAATGGAGGATAAAAATGGCGGTATATTATCTTGACGAAAACAAAACAAAGTTAAAAAAAATAAAGGATAATCAATATTTATATGACGATGATATAGATTATAATAGCAATAATGTTAATATAAACTATAATATCAACAAATCAAAATATGAAGAAGCAAAAGCAAATAATGATTTTATTCAATCAAAATTAGACACAACAGCAAAAAAATATATAGAACAAGAAAAGTTATCTAATAATGATATTGTAAATGAAATATTATCAAGTGAAGATTATAAAAAGCCATTGACTACCTTAGATAAACGAAATTTAACAACTACAGTTAATAGTTTCTATAATGGTCAAAGAGAAACAACATCGGGAAGAAATACTATTCAATCTAAAAAGAATGAACTTTTTAAAGATAAGAACTTAACCGTGGAAGAGCAAAATAAAATAATTAATCTAATTGTTAAAAATCCAAAATGGTCAGAAAGATATAAAAATATAATAGAAGAAAATGGGGTAAATGCTTTATCAGACGCTGAAGCTATGCTAAAAAATGAAAAAGTCTTGGCTAATTATCAAGAAAACGTATTAAAACAGCCATTAAAGAAAACAAATGTTATAGAACAAATATTTACCCCAATAACATCAGGCATTAATTCAATATTAACTGGAATGGATACAAGTAGTAACCGATATGTTGATGAAAAAGGAAAAACTCACTTTTTACCAACAGAATCCGATTTAGATTTACAAAGAGTAAATCAAAGTTATGGTAAAGGAGCTTTAGGAGTAGCAGGTAAAGTATATAGTGCTGTTGCTAATTCAGGTTCAAAAATATTAACATCAGCTGGAATAAATACTTTCACAGCTGGTATTGGAGGTTCATCAGCTTATTTTGGTTCAATCATAGGTAATAGTTATAAAGAAGCTATAAATAATGGTGCTACAAACGATAAAGCTATATTAAATGGCTTATCTAAAGCAGGTTTAGAATATGTAACCGGAAGAATTTTAGGAAGCACAACATCTGCTTTAACTAGTCAATTCACAGGGAAAGCAACAAGTGAATTGGGCGGTGCAATCTCTAACAAATTATATAAGTTAATGGGAAGATGGCCAGGTTTAGCAAATGCAATTGGTTCTGGAATATCAGAAGGATTAGAAGAATTTATTCAAACGCCAATAGAACACGCAATTGATTTATTTACGATAGGAAAAGATGGGAAGAACACCAATTTAGGAGATTTAATAAAAGACAGCGATATATGGGCTGAAGCTATGTTTTCTGGTGTTGTAGGAGGCTTAACTGGAGGACTATTATCACCATTAAATAGTACGGCAAAACAAATAAAATCCTTAGAAGTATTTAGAAATTTATTAACAGAAGATATTAATGAAATAAAACAAAATAAAAATTATGATCAGACAAAAGTCAATAAACTTGAAACTTTAATAAAAAGTCTAGATGAAAAATTAAATACTCCTTTTACTTTAGAAAATAATGATTGGAATAATTTAGGGCAGGAAATACAAGAATATTCTCAAGAAAAGAATAAAATATCAGCAAATCCACTATTAAACAACGATTCTATAATATTACCCAAAAATAATGATTCAATCAATACAGAAACAAATGATGGTAATATAATAAATGATAGTTTAAATATAAATGGTGAAAATATATCATTGAAGGACAATAATTTTATAGATAGTGCTAATAGAAATAATATTGATACTACAAGTAGAGACTTTAATTTAATAAATCAATTTTTAAGTAATAGAGGACTAGAAGCGAGATTTGATACGAATATGTTTAATAACAATGAAGAAAATGCTTTATATGGAATAAGCGAGCAAGGTCAAAGATATGTTATTTTCAATCCTAACTCTACTTCAAGTCAAAGAATTCAATCAATAGCAGTACATGAAGTTTATCACGATTTAGTAAATAGCGGTATTAGTTCTGAAATAGAAAATATAATTTTAAAGAATGCATCAACTAAACAGGATTTTGATAAAGCATTTGATAATTTAAAAGAAATTTATTCAACCGCTGGTTATGATATAAACGACATTAATTTTAATAATTTAATAAAAGAAGAAGCAACCGCTTCTATTTTAGGTCAAAAATTAGGTAATAATGAATTTATAGAATCGGTAATAAAATATGATAAAAATATATTTACAAAATTACACAATATAGTATTATCAATAGTAAACTTCTTAAACAAATTAAGAGGATATAAAGATGAAAAATTACTTTGGAAAGAAATAGCTAATAAGTATACGGAATATTATAAAAATAACTTTAAATCAAATGAACTACATAAAAGTTCTTTTTCTAGTGATAATGAAAGATATTCTATTTCTCCCGTTAAAAATAATAAAACATTGATGGCGATTCATAATTTAACTGTAGATAAATTAAAAGGTGTGCTTGAATTAGGAGGCTTTCCAGTTCCTAGTATAGCAATAACTAATCCAACTAAAGTAGATCATAATCAATATGGAAATATATCAGTAATATTTGATAAAGCAACTATTGACCCAATAAATAAGAAAAATGAAGTATATGATAGAGATGTATGGTCGCCTACGTTCCCTCAAGTAGATTACAATTTAGATTCAACTAATTTGAAACAAGTATCAGCTGAATTGGGCATTAAAAGTTATGAATTGGAAGATTACGCTGAAAATAACAAAACTCCTGAATATCTATCTGATAGGCTGACAAGAGATGAAAAAATAGTAGATAAATATGTTAAAGAAAATAATATTAAATACAAAGAAGCATATAAAAAGCCAGATATGAGAGTTGCTTTTCATACATTATCAGGTGATATTCAAAAATTTATTATTGATAATGATTTTGATGTAAATAAATTAGTAAACTCACAAGAATTAAGACAGCAATATTTTGATTTGATTAAAAAATATTATAACGATTCTGGTTTGCCTAGTGCTGCAAAAGAACACTTCTATAATGAAGAAAAGAATCAATTGAATAATTTTATAGAACATCAAATAAATGCTGATAGCACAGGACAAGATATTGTAAGAGAATTAATAAGATATGATGAAGATTTTAAAAAGATAAAATCAGGTGTTAGTGAAGAATTAGATGAATGGCAAACACAAAAAAATAAAAGAGAAGCAGCAATAGAAAATGGATTAAAAGAATATTTAATCAAAGAAACTAAACCATTATTTGCTGAAAAAGGTATTTATAATGGGAAAGATTACTTAACACCATCAGGAAATAGAAGAAGCTTTTGGCAATTACACGATGAATATAATCTTGAAAATATAGTAGATAATCTAACATCACAAGATACAAAAGGCACTCAAAATTGGGTTGCAGGTTATGGGCAAATACAAGCTCAATTGGCTAATAGATTCAATAGTATTGAGGAAATAAAAAGAAATGAAAGTAATTTAACAGACTTATCGCAAGAAAACGAAAGATTAAATCAATTAAGATCTGAAATAGAATCAGATTTAGATGGAATTGTTGATAACAACGATGTTGAATTAAGCACAGTAAGTGAATTGGTAGCTGATTTTGCTAAAGGTGAATTAACAACAGAAAACTTTAGAGAATTAACAGATAAATACTATCAAACATCAAGAAATGTTACCGATGAACAAATAAATAAACTGATAAAAGACTTGAAAGAATTAAAAAATATGCCTACTGATTATTTTGAAGCTAAACCTCAAAGAGCTGTAGGAATAGACGAGATTAAAGCAATTGTAATTCCAAATGATACAGATAGCCAGCTTAAAAAAGAACTCGCTAATCGAGGATTGAAAGTTGTTGAATATAATCCAAAAGTAGAAAATGATAAACAAAATAAAATAAATAGCTTAGATGACTTGAAGTTCAGTAAGAAAACAACTACATGGCAAGAATTCCTAGACAAAAATTATACGTCAACAGGTAAAGGTAAAGCTATGAAAGAGATAAGAGAAAGTGCTCTTGTTAATTTTGGTAAAAATTTAGATAATTATAAAGAAGATGATATACAGAAGCAAACACAAGAAGAATTAAATAACGATTCTTCTTTTTCTAACGACTTTGAAGAAAGACTTTATAATAAGACTAAAGAAAAAATCATAAAACGTTATGAAAACAAAAGAAAAGAAATAGTTAAAGGCTTGACTAAAAATGCTAGTAACTTTTTAGAATTTGATAGTTATGAACGTAAAAATTATTTTAAAAAGATTGTTGAACAATATTATGACAATGCAAAAATAACTGTAAATGATATTAAAAAAGACATCAAAGAAGAATTTGGGACAAGAACTATAGAAAGTATAGAAGATTCAATAAACGATGTCAGAAGATGGATTAGAACAACAGATTTAAAAATAGATAATAATTTAAAATCAAATATAGCTAATTATAATGAATTTAGAAAAAGTAATTTTAATAAATTAAAATTAAAGGATTCTGGTACAGATATAAATACATTTTATCAGGAAATATCACTTAAATATCCTGAAATTTTTGATTCTAAAATTAACGAAGAAAAGGATCAATTATATTATCTTTCAGAATTTATGAATCATAAATATGATTATAAAATAAAAGAACCGTTATACGAAGAAGAAATCGAAGCAGCAGCTCAGTTTATATATGATGAAGTAAGTAATCATACTCAAATAGATGATCTAATTGATTCAATTTCACTTTCTAGACAACAAATTAGACGTGAAAGAGTAATTGAGTATAGAGAAAAAGCCTCTGAGTTAATTGCTAATTCAGATAATTGGAAAGATAAAAAGTACGGAATTCAAGGCAAACTTAGTACTATGAAGCGTAATTTTTATGATGTTATGGGAAAAAATGATGGTGAAAGAATATATCAATATGCTATACAACCTATTTTTAAACATAATGCTGATATGCAAAAAGAAATAACTAAATATAATAATAAAATCAATGCTTTACAACTAGATAATAAAGATTCTGTTGCCGTTCAAATGCTTGGAGAATATAAGTATAATCCATCAACTAATTTAACTGGTGATCAAGTCAATAGTTATATTGAAAAAAATAAATTAGACTATGATAAGATTACAAATGCTGTTGAAGTTATGAGAAATGTTTATGATGAATTATTGCCAAAAGTTAACGAGGTTATGAAAAGTCAAGGAATGAAAGAAATTCCTTATAGAAAAGGATATTTTCCTCATTTTATAGATGAACATTTTGATTCAAAATTAGGTAGAGGATTAGAACTTCTTGGTTGGAAAGCCAAAAACAATGACATTCCTACAGATATAGCCGGTATAACTGAATCTTTTACTCCTAGCAAGGTATATGCTAATTTTGCACAGCAAAGAAAAGGAAAAGTAACCGATTATAACGCTCTAAAAGGTTTTGATAAATATGTTCGTGGTGCTATGGAGTTAATCTATTTTACTGAAGATATTCAAAAACTAAGAGCATTAGAAAATCAAATCAGATATGAACATTCACCTAAAAACATTCAAGAACAAATAGATGAGATATATGATGATAGTTCATATTCTTCAGAAGAAAGACAAGAAGCTTTAGATAAAGTATGGGAAAAAGCAAGAACACCATTAAATAATTTAGTTTCAAACTTAAGAGATTATACTAATATGATTGCGAATAAAAAATCTGTTTTAGATAGAACTATGGAAAATATGTTTGGAAGAAAATATTATGGTATTATGCAAAATGTATCTAACAGATTGTCAGCTAATATGGTAGGAGCTAATATAGGTAGTTCATTAACAAACTTTATACCAGTATTTAGGGCTACATCTCAAGTAAAAACTAAATATATTTTAAAAGGAATTGCTCAATCGATTAATAATTTAATTAAAAATGATGGTTTTGATGATAAAAGTGTATTTTTAACCACAAGATTAAACTCTGCAGATGTTTTATACAAAACAAAATTAGACAAAATTAGTGAGAAGGCTAATTTTATGTTTGAGGGTATTGATTCAATATCTTCAAACATTGTTGTTAGAAGCAAATATTTACAAAACATAGCAGAAGGAATGTCTGAATTTCAAGCAATGCGAAATGCAGATGAATTTGGCAGAGATTTAATGGCTGGTAGATCAAAAGGCGAAATGCCAACTTTATTTAATTCAAAGAACCCATTAATAAAAATATTTACCGCTTTTCAATTGGAAGTAAATAATGATTTTCAATATATGCTAAAAGATATTCCTAGAGATATGAAAGATAAAACAAAAAAAGCTCTAGTTTCTGCTTTTGTTAAAATGTTTATAGCTTCATGGATATATAATCAAATAACAAAAAAAATAATGGGCAGAGAAACAACGACTGAACCAATTTCTAAAATTTCTAACACTTATAATACTTTGACTAATATCAATTTAACGGGAAAACAAAAACAGTCTCAAATAACAAAAGATTTATTGCAAGAAGCTCCATTTATAGGAGGATTATTAGGTGGTGGTAGATTACCTACAAATTCATTGGCAGACCCTATGAAAATAGTAAGAGGAGAGTCTACAGTAGGAAAGGAAGCTAAAAATCTTTTATATTATACTCTTTTACCATTTGGCGGCGGGCAATTAAAAAAAATACAAGATGGTGCCTCAATGTACATAAATAATAAACAAATAAAGGGTAAGTACAATAACAAAGGAGACTTATTATACGAAGCTAAAAAAGACCCAGTGAGTATATCTAAAAATATCCTTTTCGGTCAATATTCCACTGATGAAGCAAGAGAATATTTTGAAAATGGATATTCACCGATTAATAAAACAAATCAACAGAAAATAATTGATTCTAATATTAGCGTAAGTGAATATAGAAAAATTAAAAATATAGATAAAAATATTAATAGAATTATTAAATCAGATAAACATGATAACGGCATTTCTATAAAAGATAATGAAAAGGCTAAAAAAGTTTTTGAATTAATGAATAAGCCATACAATAAAAAAGAAATTAATTTTTTATTAAAAGAATACGATAAAACAAATCAACCAATTGATTTAGAAGTTTTAAATCAAATACCAAAAACATTAGAAAATTATAAATTATATTTTAATATGTCAAGAGCTAATAGAGAAAAATTTGTGGAAGACATAAAAGAAAATAATATAAGTGTAGAAGATTTAATTAATTATTATAATAAAATTAAAGATTTATCTAAGGATAATTTACCTAGAGATATGTATGAAGAACAAAGGCTTGAATATATAAAAAACACACCATTAAAAAATGAAGAAAAGTGGCTATTATATTTTAAGGAAAATTCAAACAACAACATTGATAAATACAATTTGAAATATGACGATTATTATAATGTAACAAAATGCAAGGTGCAACTCAGAAATTATAGGAACATTTTCACAATAAATTAGATTGAGGTATTAAAAATGAATGTAACAAAATTAAATAAAGAACTAAAAAATATGAAAAATCCAAACAGGAAATCAATTATGTTTAATTATATAAACAACCTAAAATATAATAAATTAATTAAACAAAACTTATTTTCAATAATAGGATATGGAGGTAAAAAATGATAGAGCCAAAATATGATGAAGAACAAATAACTTATGGTTATTTAAAAAAAGTTTTAGGGTCCATCAATAAAAAAGATGGACCTTCTCCTACAATAATTAGAAATTATGCTATCACACCATCACCACCATATAATCTAGGTGATACATGGACCAATGGGAATAAAATTTATAAATGTATTAGCAGCAGAAGTATGGGCAATTTTGACATTTCAGATTGGGTTATAATGTATGATACAAAAAAGCAGCAAATATTAGAAAACAATTTAAAATATTTATCTGAGCTTGAAATAATAAAGACAAATGACAATAAGATAGAAACATTTTATCAAAAAGACAATCCCGATATAAATTGGGCTGATGAAAATCAAAGAAAAACACATATTGGTGATTATTATCAAAATTCTATAACATTTAAGACTTATAGATATGAAAACATTAATAATTTATATTTATGGAAAGAGATAGAAACAATAAATACAATTTTCGATAACATAACAGGACATAAGAACATATTTATAAAAAAACCTCATTCATATAATGAAAATGATATTTGGAAATTATCAAAAGAAGATGCATCCATCTTCCCTAATACTATACCTGGTGATTTTTATAAGGCAGTTAAATCAAGTGAAGAATTTAATATAAATGATTGGAAAAAAGTAAATGATGAATTATCTATGAAAGCAAACTTATATTCGAATCAAGGTTATTGCATATCCAATAATAACGTATTTAGCAATCTTCAATTTTCTTCTTTTGGAAAACACAACGGATATGACATATTAGGTTTCGATAAATGGTTTAATTATAATGGAATGCAAAGTGGATATTCAAATGTTTATGTAGACGTTATAATACCCAAAAATTTTAAAATTTTATCCGCTTTTTTAACCTTATATCATACACCAGTATATTGGAATTTATTCAATGATAATGGAGAATCTAAAGATATAGTTGGTACATCCAGAAATATTAAACTCTATAAAGTTAAAAGAGAAGAAACGCCTGTTTTAATGTATCAAAACTCAAGCACATATCAATATGATCCCAATGCTATTTTGGAATTGGAGGAAATATATAATGCATTTGGCATTTCCTCATATACTCCCACAAATAACAGTTTAAAATCAATTGAAAAAAAATCTACTATAAATATTAAAAATTATATTAATAAAGAAGGACAAACAAAGTTAATGCTTAAAACTACAGAAAGTATTCCTGATTCTTACGATAATCGATTTGCTTGTGGTTTAGCAAAAGTTGTTGTTGATGTATTTGGATATCTAGAAGGAGGTAAAGATGTTTAAAATAGACAAAGATAAAACTACAATATTAATTACTAGAGGTAATAAAGGAACAATAAAAGTTAAAAAAAAGAAAAAATTATCTGGAGATATAGACAAATTTAAAAAAGGTGATACAGTTATTTTTACAGTAAAAAAAGCCTTTGATGAAAATAATTATATAATGAGAAAAACAATACAAATAAATGAAGATAGTGACTATGCCATTTTTGAATTTTCAAAAGAAGATACTTTAATAGGCGATTTGATAAGTAAACCTGTTAAATTTCAGTACGATATTTCTCTCAATGGTGATAATACAATTTTAGGATATGATGATGATACAGGTGCTAAGATTCTAAAAATATACCCAGAAGGGAGTAATGATGAATAATGGTTGAAGATAATAATATGGAATTAGAAACAAACGTTGAAACTAATAATATAGAGTTAGAAGGAACTATATCAGAAGTTGGTCCTAAAGGTGAAAAGGGGGACATAGGACTTCAAGGCCCTCCTGGAATAAGTCCAAAAGTATCATTTGAAAAAATAAATAAGGTTTTAAAAATAACTATAGAAGACCAAGAAGGAAAACATATAGCATATTTAAATGATGGTAAAGACGGAACTGGTTCTGGTGATATGCAAAAAGAAATATATGATACTGATAACGATGGTGTGGTTGATAACGCACAAAAAGTAAATAACCACATAGTTAAATCAGATGTACCAGAGAATGCAAAATTTACTGATACAATATATGATGATACAAATTTAAAAAAATTAATTTCTGATTTAAATAATATAAAAGCAGATAAGAATAATCTAGATCAAAAAGTAGACAAAATACCTGGTAAATTTCTAAGTTCCAATGACTATACAGATGAAGAAAAAGAAAAATTAAATTCATTAAAATACATAGACTTTGATAAAAAAAATAATGAAGTTCAATTTAAAGTAGGAGAAGAAAAAGTATATCCTAATATAAAAAGAGAATTGGTTTCAGCAACATGCACTTTAAATCAAAGATACAATCATCAACATTTAGTTGCGTGGAGTCCAGCTAAAATTAATTTAACCAATTTTAAAACAACAAGTTCAAAATTACAATTTGAAAATAATCAAATAAAAATTGGTAAAGGTATTGCAAAAATATTAGTTAGTGGTCAAATAGCATTTTGGAAAGGTAATAATCCAACTCTTGATTTTGTACAAGCAGATATTTTATTGAATGGGATATCAAAAGCATTTTGTACGATAATTCAAAATGATATTTATCAACTGTCATGTTTACTAACTCCTATTTTATTGGAAGTGAAAGAAAATGATTTGATTGGATTAGGAGCTTCATTTGGATCTAAACTACAAACTTTTGGAGTACTAGAAAACGGAACATATTTAACAGTAGAAGTGATTGAATAGAAAGAAAATAAATATGGAATTAAAAATATTAATTGGTATTATGGGAAGTATTTTGGGATATATTTTTGTCGAAGTAATAGAGTAGGAAGGTGATAAAAATGGTTGCAATAATGGTGGCGATAATTTCAACAATTGGAGTTATTGCTCAAACATGGATTTCAAAACAAAGTGATATGCGAAACGCAGAGGTTGTAAAGAAAAATGAAGATTTACTAGAAAAAATTGAAAGTAATCGGAGAGAATTAATCGACAAAATTGATAAGATAGGAGTATCTGATTGCAAAAATTTTCTAGTCACAACGTTTGGGAAAATAGATAGTGGTAAAACTTTAAGTGAAGAAGAAATAAAGCGATTACATGAAGTATATGATGTCTATACAAAGGAATATCATAAAAACTCGTATATTCACGATAAGTTTCAAAAATTAAGGGAGGAAAAAAAGATATGATTAATTTAATAATAGGATTAATTTCAGCAATGTTAGCAAATATTTTGTTAGGAACAACTTTAGCAAAATTAAAGGAAGAATTTAAAAAGAAAAAATTTTATGATGGAATATTTAAAGCAATAACAATAGCAGTTGCTGTAATTTTAATGTTAGTTTGTGGTAATTATAACAAAGACTTAATTATTAATTTACAAGGAATTAAATTATCAATAAATGAGGCTATAATACTATTGTTTAAAACAACTTTAATAGCATATATAACAAAAGATATTAAAGCAATAATTGACTTATTTGGAATTAAAATATCAAAAGAAGAAAATATCATAAATATTGAAAGAAGTGAAAACTAATGTTAAGAAATAAGAAATATATATCTAATACAGGACTACAATATTTTATGTGTCCTGTTGAATATTTTAGAATAACACAGGGAAGTAACGTAGGAACACATTTGGGTACAAAAGCAGTTGATTTAGGTACTAGAGAGAATAAAAAAGACCCTTATTTTGCTCCTGCTGATGTAATTTGTAGATGGATTTATCCAGCAAGTGGAGAGGCAATCTGGACAACTTGTAATGATGTGATATGTGCTAATGGATATGTGGGTAAAGTTTCGTTCATAACTGTACATGATGATGATTTTTCTTCCAACGTAGGAAAAATTGTAAAACAAGGTGAATACCTTGGCAGTATGGGTACAAAAGGAAACGCAACAGGACAGCATTTACATATAGAATTCACACCAACTGAAAATTATAATTTTTCACAAAATAATTATGGAATATGGACTTTTACAAATGGTGAAAATTATATAGATGATTTGTGTTATTTTGATGATACTGAAATAGTAGACTACCCAGGACTAGAGGCAAAATATATACCACAAGTTGAGATAAATAAATCAACATATTTAGGAACACCAGTTGCAAGAAACGAAGATGTCAATCAATTAGAAGTTTTAGCAGATAATTTAAGAGTTAGAAGCACCCCAAATGGCGAAGTTTTAGGCTATGTAAATAAAGGAATATATAATTCGCTAGAAACTGTCTCTAATAATGATTTAAACTGGCATAAAATTGATACTGATATGTGGATTGCATTTGGCGATTGGGCAAAATGGTATCCTAAAAAAGAAGAGGTTAGACCTCAGCCAAAAATAGAAGACACTTTACCCAAAATTATAGATATATCTCATCACAACAATATAGATAAGATAGATACTGATTATGTATTTATAAAATTGACTGAGGGTATAGGATATAAAGACAATAAAGCAGAAGAGTACTATAATATGGCTTTATCTCAAAATAAAAAAATAGGACTATATCATGTTTGTAGATTTGATAATATAGAAAATACACCTGAACTAGAGGTAGAGTGGTTCTTATCTCAAATTAAGTCTAATACTTATCTTATTTTAGATATTGAGCCAAATTATGCAGGAGTAAATAAAATAGATACATCTCGCATATTAGCTTGGCTAAAATTAGTTGAAAAAAGAACAGGTGTAAAACCTCTAATTTATATCAATGAGAATATGGAAAATAATGCACCTTGGGGAGAAGTAATAAACTACCCATTGTGGATTGCAAAATATTCTAAAAATAAACCTAATTTAAAGAATTGGGCCAGTTATGTTGCTTGGCAATTTACAGATAATCCAGTAGATACATCTTATTTATATAAAGATATAGAAAAATACCTATTTAAAGGTACTTTTAACGAAGAAAAGTCAAAAGATGATGAAATAGTCAAAGAAAACGATAAGGCAAAGGAAAATAAGCAAAATGATACAAATAAGATAGTATTTAAATATATCGCTAAACAAGACGCTAAATATCTGATTGATTTAAAGAAAAATGAAATATTAATAATAGAAAACTAGACTTGATCGTCTAGTTTTTTTATTTTACAATTCTATCTTGTTTTCTTAATATTTCTAATGTACTTTTTAAATCGACTATTATACAATTTTCTTTAGCCTTAATTACATCACAATAGTCATAATCTACGAAAAACAGATGATTATCAAGAAACTCATATTCTAGATAGCAAAGTTCATCTCCTCCAAACTCTTCAATATCTGCTTTTATTTCTTCAATTAAATCTTCACTATCATAAGAAATATTGTCTTTATTAAGAAAATTTTGTATTTTGCTCCAAGTCTCTGCACTTCCTTTTCTTTGCCCTTGTTCAATATTTTGTACTGAAAAAATGCTTATTCCAACTTTATCAGCGAATTCTTGTTGGCTTAATTTTAACTTAGTTCTAATTTCTTTTAAATTCATATTTATTTCTCCTTTGTTAATATAAGTATATCGTGACTCGCTCACTCTGCAATACTTATTTTAAAAATCAAACACCATTCAAACACCATTTTAAATAAAAAGAGCATATTTATAAACTAATTAAAATCATCAAATCATTGATATATATACACAATTGATTACAATTAAAGACAATAATAAAACTCCTACGCTCCACCAATAAGTAAGTAACTGCCATACGGCAGTTTTTTTGTTGTG
>ERZ773197.756-NODE-756-length-24298-cov-8.970837_pt1 | contig 24298 bp, 21 predicted proteins | sample MGYA00580999_ERZ773197 | MGnify/ENA primary metagenome ERZ773197 (study PRJEB29015, sample SAMEA2738166) | human oral metagenome | biome: human oral; feature: human-associated habitat; material: saliva | place: China | collected 2185 ...
CCCGCACGGGGCGCTCACGGCGGAGATCGACGGCGCGGACTTCGTGCTCTCCTTCACGCCGCAGCTCTGCAGCGCCTGCGGCCTCTGCACCGTGCGCTGTCCCAGGAACGCCCTGCGCCTCGCCGCTTCCCCCGCCGCCAAACGCTGGCGCATCCCGCTGCCGCGCTGCGCCTCCTGCAGAGCCCCGTTCCAGCCCATCGGCGCGAGCAAGATCTGCCGCGCCTGCATGGAGAAGTGAGGGCGGAGCTTCTTGGCGGGAGCTTCATGTATCGCCGGCTTTTCCCGCACTTGGAAGAAACTGTCTTTGCCAGAGGGCAAATGTCTTTTGACAGTGCGCCGAAGGTATGCTATCCTAGATGAAATACATGCACGCAAAGAGGGGGGATTCATGAGTATGCAGCTGCCTGCACCTGTTCGAAGGATCTGCGCCCCTCTTCTTTTTATATTCTCCGACTATCTTGCTATCCTGCTTGCCGAGAAGATGGCCTTCACCCTGCACGATCTTTATGCCTTCCTTTTGGAGAATCCTTACTATGAGGTGAATACCTACATCTTTTTCTGGATACCCTTGGTGTTCATCGCCTTCCTCGGCATCGAGCAGACCTATACGAAGATGCAGCCGATCTTGGAGACCGTGCGTCAGATCTTCTATGCCGTCTTCTATGCGCTCATCACCTGCATCCTCGTGCTCTACTTCATGAAGGCGAGCTTGTTGGCGTCGAGGCTCTATGTCATTTTCTTCGGCTGCCTTGCTCTGCTGAATGTCTATGCTTCGCGCTACATCGTCATGAAGCTCCTGAAAACGATGGGGCTTCTGCGAAAGCCCGTCATCCTCATCGGCGCCGGGAAGACGGCGGAGCAGGTATTGGCCTTCTTTGACGGAGACCTGGGCTATCGCTACGAGATCGTAGGCATCCTTGACGACAACCCGATCTCAAAGGAGCTGCCGCAGAAGTTCCTGTTGATGGGGAAATTGACGGATGCCGCAGAAATCGTCCGCACCGCAGGAATCAAGACGGTGATCATCACGGCGCCGGGCATGGCTCCGGCTCGCTTGGAGCGCCTGATCACGGAGATCCAGCCGTTTGTCCGCGACATCTCCTTCGTGCCGGACCTCATGATGCTCCCGCTCAGCAATGTGGGCGTAGAACCCTTTTTCACGGAAAAGGTGTTCATGCTCCACATCCGCAACAATCTGGCGCGCAAGAGGAATCTCTGGGCGAAAAGGATCTTCGATCTGACCGCTGTCATCAGCGGCGGCTTGCTGATCCTGCCGGCCTTGCTGCTCTTGGCTGTCATCGTGGGTATCGACAACCGGGGCAGGATCATCTTCGCGCATCGGCGCGTAGGGAAGGACGGCAAACTCTTTCCCTGCTACAAGTTTCAATCCATGGTGCCCGATGCAGAGAAACGCTTGGAAGAGTACCTCGCCAAGAACCCCGAGGCGCGAAAGGAATGGGAGGAATCGTTCAAGCTCACGAACGATCCGCGCGTCACAAAGCTCGGCGGATTCCTCCGCAGGACGAGCCTCGATGAGCTGCCGCAGCTGTGGAACGTCCTCCTGGGCGATATGAGCCTTGTCGGGCCGCGTCCCATTGTGGAAAAAGAGATCGAGTATTATGGCGACTGCATCCGCGAATACTACATGGTGCCTCCCGGCATCACAGGGATCTGGCAGGTGAACGGACGCAGCGATACGACCTATGAAGAGCGCGTGGCCATGGACACATGGTATGTGCGCAACTGGTCGGTCTGGATCGATCTGGTGTATCTGTTCAAGACGGTGAAGGCTGTTCTTATGGGAAAAGGAGCGTATTGATGCAACGCCTCTGGTCGGCGTCATGGAGAATGGTGGGGCTATCGAATGAAGGAGAGGAATAATATATGGAGGAAGCGCTTAGATAAATGGATCGGTTGCCCGCTTTTATTTATGCTTGGCTTCTTCCACCAGCGCAGACAGGCGGAGACCTTCGAACGAGACCGTGCGCTGAGGATTGTATTGGTCAAAACGGCGGCTATCGGTGATACGATCCTTCTGAGTGCCGTCGTTGATGAAATAAAGCAGCAATATACGAACAGCCATGTCACGGTGATTTGTTCAAATGACAATCTGCCTATGGTACGACTTCTTTGTGGTGTGGATGATATATTTGTCTTTCGGATGAACCAGCCGGTTCAATCTTTTCTAAAACTGCGTGCGCTTCAAAAGTTTGACTTGCTGCTAGACTTTGGGCCCTGGCCGAGAATCAATGCAATCATTTCGTGGATGGTTCGTGCAGATTACACCGTTGGTTTCAAGCGTTCCCATATGTATCGTCACTATACGTATGACAAGTGGGTGGAACATCTCGATACACTGCATGAGATGGACAACTACCGTAATATCCTGCAAGGTGCAGGAATCCAGCCCGCTGGGCGTTTGCCGCATTTTGAGGCGAGTGGCGGTGCGTCGATCGAACATCGGCCATACGTCGTGTTTCATCAGTACCCGGGCGGATCTATGGAAAAGCAGCGAAAGTGGCCCGAGGCGCGATGGGTTGAGCTTGGGCAGTGGCTTCATCAAAAGTATAGGATTCGTATCATGCTCAGTGGCGCTCCATCGGACCGTGCAGCTGCTGAACATATGGAGAGCCTGCTCCGAGAGCGGGGCGTTTCGGCAGAGAGCATTGCCGGGGTGTATTCCTTGGGCGAAATGATCGATGTCCTGGCAAAGGCTAAACTCGTCATATCTGTAAATACGGGAATCATGCATCTTGCAGCCGCCGTGCGTGTGCCGCTGATTGCACTGCATGGAGCTACATCTGAACTGCGATGGGGACCGCTTAGCGACAGGGCGGTCGTTGTGAAATCAGGGGAGGCCTGTCAGCCGTGCATCAGCTTGGGATTTGAGTCGAAGTGCACGGATCCCGTGTGCATGAGGAACATTACGGTTGATATGGTCGCCGATGAAATTGAGCGGTTTTGGAGATAAGGGACAATATATAGACCTTCGGAGACGGTGATCTTGTTATGAAACGGTATCTTATTATAAAGATAGCTGCAATTGGCGATGTCATTATGTCCATCCCGATGATAGATGCTGTCCGCCGTCAAGAACCGGATGCGCATATTACATGGATCTGCGGCAAGGGACCAGCGGCGATTCTTCGTGGGTATCCGATTGAAAGACTGATTACGATGGATGATCAAAAACTCCTGGCTGGAAGTTTGAAGGAAAAGCTTTGGGAGATTTTTAAAATATGGAAGCAGTTGAAGTGCAGTTCCTATGATTTGATTATTACTGCACATTCTGATTGGCGGTATCGTATTTTATCCTGGTGGTGTCGCAGCAAAGAGAAAAGGGCTTTTTCGCGGCAGGGAGAGCGGCCTTGGCCGATTCCAGGGCGTCATCATACAGATGAGTATATTCGTTTGGTGACTGGTCAAGAGCCGCAAATAGCGGCGATGACTCGTTGGATGCCGTGGAAAGGGCAGGCAGATGGAAAGAAAAATTCTTTGATAGAAGATTTATCGAGAAGGGGGAATAAGATTATCCTCCTTGCTCCTGGGGGAGCGAAGAATGTTTTGGCGGATGATGCTTGCCGACGATGGCCTCTTTCGTCGTATGCGAAGTTGGCGAAAATGTTGATCGCCTCGTCTTTTGAGGTTGTGCTCATCGGTGCTGCGTGTGATTCTTGGGTAAGAGAAAGTTTTTCCGATATGGAAGTACACGATTTTATTGGAAAAACCAATTTGGAGGAACTGCTTGGTATATATTCCCGTGCCGATGCAGTCGTTTTGCATGATTCTGGTCCGCTTCACTTGGCTGGTTTGACGAGAATTCCTATTTTTGCGTTATTTGGTCCGACGAATCCTTATGAGAAAGCACCTCTGCGAGAGGATATTTTTGTGTTTTGGGATGTAAAACGATATCCTTGCGTGCCGTGCTATGACGGGAAAACGTATGCATGTTGTCGAGATTATGTTTGCTTGAAAAACATCACGCCGGAACGAGTATTTGATAAAATGAAAGCTGTTCTTGGAAGGGAGCGCACTCCGTAAAGAAGTGTGAGAAAAATCCTTGCATGTCGCAAGACAAGACTTTCCTATCCTGTGCGTATGTGAAGAATGAAAAATTGGATGGGGGACATGTGATGGAACTTTCGGATTATAAAATCAGCATCATAATTCCCGTATACAATACGAAATCTTATCTGAATGATTGTATAGGATCCTTGACGAGGCAAAGTCACGAGAATATAGAAATCATATTGATTGACGATGGTTCAATGGATGGGTCTGATGCAGTCTGTGATGATTGGAGAAAAAGAGATCGGCGTATCATCGTGCGGCATGGGGACAACAAAGGCGTCAGCCATGCACGCAATATAGGAATCGATATAGCTTCGGGGGATTATATCTCTTTTGTGGATAGTGATGACTGGGTGGATATTGATTACTATGAACAGCAATTGTCCGCGGCTGTTCGTCATTCTGCTGAAGTTTGTATTACAGGGTATATAGAAGATGGTGATAAGAAAATCCGAGTGGGAGAAAAAAAGGGAAAAACTATTCATTGCCATAGCGTTGAAATGCTGGCCAGGATGATTGATCCAAATGAAAAGAGAACGGGGTTCTTTTCTATTTGTGCCAAACTCTGGAAAAGAGAATTGTTTGCCTGCATTAAGCTGCGAGAAGACATTTATGTTGGAGAAGATTCTCTTGTTTCGTGGCAGCTTATGAGAAAAGCCGATACGGCTATATATATTCCCATATATGGCTATCACTATCGTCAGCGACAGGGAAGTACCAGTCACAGCATCGACGTGGACAAAGCCCTTTCAGGAATCATTGCGTTTCGTTCGATTTATGAAGACGCTTATACGGTGTCGGAAGATCTGGGACGAGGTGCATATATGATATATCTCAACCATCTTATGAACGTAAGCAAGCAGATACTTCAAAGCGGAAGCAAGGAATATAAAAATGAACTCCAGATCATAGTGAAGGAAATACGGGGGAATCTGGGGCGCATCCTTATGTCTCGAGGAAATAGTTGGAGAGTTCGTTTAGGGAGCATTTATTTGTGTCTGCCATTATGTCTCTGTTACACATTGCGAGGCATATTGGTTGAGAAAGGAAGAAATGTATGCTCAAGATAACGATCGTCACTGTAACCTATAACGCGGAGTCGACAATAGAGCAGACTATATCCAGCGTCATAAGACAAACGTATAAAAATAAGGAATATGTTATTATAGATGGCGCTTCTACAGATGGCAGCGTGGAAATTATAAGAAAGTACGATAGGGATATTTCTTATTGGGTGAGCGAAGCCGATCAAGGAATATATGATGCAATGAACAAGGGGATCGATGTTGCGACCGGCGATTATATATTGTTTTTAGGTGCAGATGATGCATTTGTTGCTGATGACGTTTTGGAGAAAGCCGTAAGCTGTATAGAGAGGATCTACTCTCAAGGGAAAAGGGCAGACATAGTATCTTTTCCGGTGATGCTTATCGATGAGGACATGCGGCTTGAAAAAAAGGTTGGGAATACAAATAGAGATATGAAGTATCCTTTGATGATTCCGCATCAGGGAATGTTTTGTCGAAGATCTCTTTTGAAAAAATATATGTTTGATATAAAGTACAAGATAGCGGCTGATTATAAGTTCTTTTTGAAATGTCACTATGATGATGATGTCGACATTGAATTTGCTGAAGATCCAGCTGTTGTTTACTTTAGTGTTGGGGGAGTAAGCTCTGTAAATGATTCTGCATGGAAAGAAATGCGCGACATACAGCTTGAAATGGGTTTTCCTATCAACAAAGTGCAAGCTAACGAAGGTAGATGCAAAAAGATATTTCATCGTATAAAGCAGATGCTTCGAAGGCTCAAGTTGCTATCTTTTGCGAGAATTTTCTTCAAAGGCTGGAAAAAGCACTGCTGCAATAATGAGATATGCAGATGGTGCGGTCGATTTGTTTGAAAAATCAAGATTGGAAGGTGCTTCTGATTTATTTGGAGGATATGATGAAAAAAGCGTTAATCACAGGCATCACAGGGCAGGACGGCTCCTATCTGACGGAGCTTCTGCTTGAAAAAGGCTATGAGGTGCATGGCGTCGTCCGTCGGCACAGCACGCCTTGCACGCAGCGGATCGATCATCTCTTGTCTGATGGTCAATATGACGGAGGGCTCTTTCTCCATCATGGTGATTTGACGGATTCTAGCCATGCGCATACATTGATTCGGGAGATTCAGCCGGACGAGGTCTACAATCTTGCCGCGCAGTCCCATGTGGCAGTGTCGTTTGAGGTGCCAGAGTACACGGCGGAGGCGACGGGCGTCGGGACGATCCGTCTCTTGGAGGCGGTTCGCCAGAGCAAGCCGGATGCACGGTTCTATCAGGCTTCGACCTCGGAGCTTTTCGGCGGCATTCCGGATACGGCGCCGCAGAGCGAGACGACGCCCTTCTATCCGAAGTCGCCGTATGGTGCGGCAAAGCTTTACAGCTTCTGGATCACGAAGAACTATCGTGAGTCCTACGATATGTTCGCTGTGAACGGAATCCTTTTCAATCATGAGTCCCCACGGCGCGGCGAGACCTTCGTGACGCGCAAGATCACGCTGGCTGTCGCCCGCATCCATGCAGGGAAGCAGGAAAAGCTTTCTCTCGGCAATCTCGATGCGAAGCGCGATTGGGGATTTGCGGGAGATTATGTCGAGGGCATGTGGCGCATCCTCCAGCATGAGGTGCCCGATGATTATGTGCTTGCGACGAACGAGACGCACACCGTGCGCGAGTTCGCAGAGCTTGCGTTCCGTGAGATCGGCGTCGAGATCGAATGGCGCGGCGAGGGCGTAGAGGAAAAGGGCTATGACGCAAAGAGCGGCCGGCTGCTCGTCGATGTCGATCCGCGCTATTTCCGTCCGGCGGAAGTGGAGCTTCTCTGGGGCAATGCATCGAAGGCGGAACGTGAGCTTGGCTGGCAGCGCAAGGTATCGTTCTTGGAGCTCGTCCGCATGATGGTACGGGCGGACGTGGAACGGTATGGACGCTGAGATCGCCCAAGAGGGAAGACTGTGCAAGTGCAAGGGAGCGGTGCAGTAATGGAAAAAAATGCAAGAATCTACGTTGCAGGACATCGTGGCATGGTCGGTTCTGCGATCTGTCGGGAGCTTGAGCGGCAGGGTTATGACAATGTTCTCACCAGGACGCATCATGAGCTTGACCTTTGCCGGCAAGAGGCGGTAGAGGCATTTTTTGCGGAAGAGAGACCGGAGTATGTCTTTCTTGCAGCGGCGAAGGTGGGCGGCATCCAGGCGAACGCGGAGGCGCCGGCCGATTTCATGTACCAGAATATGATGTTGGAGATGAACGTCATCCATGCGGCGTGGAGGAATGGATGCAAGAAGCTGGAATTTCTCGGCTCTTCCTGCATCTATCCGCGCATGGCGCCGCAGCCGATGCGAGAGGACTGTCTCTTGACGTCCTCTTTGGAAGAGACGAACGAGGCGTATGCGCTTGCGAAAATCGCGGGACTCAAATACTGTGCCTACCTGAACCAGCAATATGGGACAGACTATATCTCTGTCATGCCGACGAACCTCTACGGCCCGAACGACAACTACCATCCGGAGCACAGCCATGTCCTCCCCGCGCTGATCCGACGCTTTCATGAAGCGAAGGAAGCCGGAGCGGAGTCTGTGACCTGCTGGGGGGACGGCTCGCCGTTGCGCGAGTTCCTCTATGTCGACGATCTTGCCGACCTCTGCGTGTTCTTGATGGAGCGCTACAGCGGTGACGAAACGGTCAATGCGGGAAGCGGGAAGGAAATCTCTATTCGAGAGCTGGCAGATATGGTCGCGCGCGCAGTGGACTATCGCGGAAAGATCCTCTGGGATACGAGCAAGCCGAACGGCACGCCGCGAAAGCTCCTCGATGTCTCGAAGGCGGCATCTCTCGGCTGGCGGTACAAGACAGAACTTGAGGATGGGATCCGACTGGCGTATCGAGACTATCTTGAAAGCCCGATGCGTGCGGAGAGATAGCGGGAAAGCTGTGTTTTGCGGCAGCAGACGTGACGCATATGTTGACAGAAGATATGTGCGTGTCTATACTGGTTTATGATGGATGTGTTGCTGTTTGGGGGGTGAAGGAATATGGCGTATATCCAGCTGCGGAAATTCGGGCCCGTTTTTGAATGTCAGATGGAGGTTCGCCCGTTTACTGTGTTGACGGGTCCTCAAGCAAGTGGAAAGAGCACGATTGCAAAAGCCATATTCTTCTTTCGAACGGTCGCACAGGATTTTATCGATCAAATCCAGACGCGGACTCGTGAAGATGTATATCATACGACATTCGAAAACGATTTGAAAAAACGTCTGCGCAGCAAATTCTTGCAAATGTTCGGGTCTTCATGGTCGATGCCGCTTGATATGGGGCTGCATTATGAGTATTCGAAGGGGGTTGCGATAGATCTCTGCCTTAAATCCAATGCCATTGCCTCTGTCCGCAACTTTATTGATTTTTCTTTCAGCGATGCGATTCTGGAGTTCATCAAACAATATGAGGATTATACAGAGCGTGGATGGGATGAAGATTCTTGGCAGAAGCTCCAACAGGAGATCCAGGCATTATTCTCGGATGGGTATGACACGATCTATGTCCCGGCAGGCCGCAGCCTGGCTACCCTGCTCACGGATCAGTTGATGCCGCTTCTTTCCTCGGAAGGCCGCAGCCTTGATTTCTGTATGCAGTCGTATGTTCAGAGGATCAGTTCGATCAGACCGCAGATAGGAGGAGGGTTGTCCGATCTCTTGGATTCGGTGCTGCACACCACGCAATTAAGGGTGAATCAAGATGCATTGCGCCGCTTGACGAAGTTGATGCAAGGCGTTCTTCACGCTCGATATGTTTATGACAGAGGCGAAGAGAAGCTATTCTTTGACGAAGATCGCTATGTGAAAATCAATTTCGCCTCTTCCGGACAGCAGGAATCCGTCTGGGTATTCAACTTGTTGTACTTTCATCTCGTAAAAAACAGGAAGATCTTTTTGATCATGGAAGAACCGGAAGCGCATCTGTACCCAGATTCTCAGAAGAGAATGGCGGAAGCGATCGGCTTGTTTGCGCACGAGGGCAATCAGGTGCTTGTCACAACACACAGCCCGTATATCTTGGGGCAATTCAACAACATGCTGTATGCCGGAGAGCTTCAAGAGCGTGCGGGGGAACGATATGAGCAACAGCTTCATGATGTCCTGCATCCGTTGTCGTATCTTTCCTTTGCCGAGACACGCGCGGTGCATGTCCATGATGGGACGGTGGAGGACGCTGTTCGAAACGGCCTGATCTGTAATGAGCTGATCGATGATGCCTCGAAGGAAATCAATGAGGAAACAGATGCCTTGATGACTGTAGAGGCGCATATGGACGAGGATGTCGGAGATGCTTGAGAAATATCGCAGCCTTTGTCAAGAACGGCAAAAAATAATCGTATCCAAGGATTCCGGTGTGGGTAACCCATCCCAGCATAGAGCCTTGAATGAAGGGCAGGATCGTGTGCGTCAGTATTGCCTGGATGATCGTGCGATTGTGCAGAATGAAGAGCCGCGATGTGATTATCTTGTATTAAATGATGACAAGAAGAGAGCATATTTCATCGAACTGAAAGGAAGGCATATCGAACGTGCGAAGGCGCAGATTGAAAATGCTGAGAGGCTCCTTGCGGGAGATGTTGAAGACTATGCAAGATTTTATCGTATTGTTTACAAGACGGGGACGCAGAGTGTTCGATCGGCTGCAATCAATACTTGGATACGACGGATGGGACGAGTCGGAGGCGTTTGGAGAGTCATCGTGGCAAACCGATGTTGTCAGGAATGTATTGATTCTTGATGGATAAGGCAGATGCGTATGATTACACCGATCGTTTGAGATGAAGATAGGAGCCGTTGGCTAGATGAAATTATTTCTTAAGATTTTTTCCATCTTTACGCCGCAGGAATTGCGCTATTGTGCCTTCCTCGTTGCGGTGATGATGGCTGGCGCTGTTCTTGAGGCGATCGGCATCGGGGCGATCCTGCCGCTCATCTCCCTCATGGGGCAGCCGGACTTCCTGGCGCACCATGCAGAGATCGCAGCGTATGCGGCGAAGCTTGGGATCACGACGCATACGGAGTTGATCATCGGACTCTCGCTCCTGCTCATCCTGCTCTATATCTTGAAGAATCTCTATCTCACTTGGCAGCTCCGCTTGCAGATCAATTTTTCCATTTTCAACCAGATTCAGTTTTCCAAGGAACTGATGGCGAGTTACCTTGCCAAACCGTATCTCTTTCATCTGAATCACAACACGGCGGTCCTCCTGCGAAACGTCAATGGCGGTGGCGTCGTCATATTTTCCAATATTTTGGTTCCCGCATTCCAGCTTCTGACGGAGATCATCACGGCATTGACCATCTGGGGGATGCTGGTCTTTGCAGACCCTTTCACGGCGATCGTCGTGGCAGGCGTCATGGGTGGACTGATCTACGCACTGCTTCGTTCGTTTCGGCGCAGGATCGCTGAGACAGGGCAGATACAGAACACGTATGCTGCGGCATATGTTCAGGCCGTGAATCAGGGGTTGGGGGCGGTCAAAGAAACGAAGGTCATGCGCAAGGAGCAGTTCTTCCTTCAGGAATTCATGGAGAACTACGAAAAATATGGACTGGCGACCGGGAAGTTCATGTTTTTGAACCAGCTCCCTCGCATGATCATCGAGACGCTCATCGTATGCGCATTGCTTTTTCTCATCATTGGGAAGATGGTCATGGGATATACGCCGATGGAAATCGTCCCATTGCTCGGCGTCTTGGCGCTTGCCGCCTTCCGCCTGATGCCGAGCGCGAACCGCATCATAACGCTTTCGAACGGCATCAAATTCCAACTCCCGCTGTTTGATGAACTGTACCGCGAATTGCTCGCGATCAAATCGCGCAAATACCACAAGCGAAAACTCAAGGTCGCCGATCTGCCGCCGCCGCTTCCCTTTGCCGATGTGATTCGTGTGGAGCATCTGGGGTTCTGCTATCCGGGCACTTCGGATGAGGTGCTCAAGGATGTCAGCTTCTCGATACCGAAAGGGAAGTTTGTCGGCATTCTCGGTCCATCGGGCGCGGGAAAGACCACGTTCGTCGATATCCTCTTGGGACTTTTCGTCCCCACGCGCGGCAAGATCACGGTCGATGGCGTAGACATTCGCCAGAAACTTCGTGCATGGCAGGCGAACATCGCCTATGTCCCGCAGTCCATCTATCTGACCGACGCGACCATCCGCGAGAATGTGGCGCTGGGTGAGTCTCCGGAAGAGATTGATGATGCCCGTGTCCATAAGGCGCTTGCCATGGCGGAGCTCGATGCGTTTGTGCATGCGCAGGCGCAGGGAATCGAGACGATGGTCGGCGAGCGCGGCGTCAAGCTCTCCGGCGGACAGCGCCAGCGCATCGGCATCGCGCGCGCCCTCTATCAGCAGCCTGAAGTCCTGATCCTCGATGAAGCGACGTCCGCTCTCGATACGGAGACGGAAAAGAGCATCACGGATACCATACTGAAGTTCAAAGGGCAGATCACGATCGTTGCCATTGCGCATCGTGTTAGCACTCTGGAGGAATGTGATTTCAAAGTGCGGTTTGAGAATGGCCGAGCCCATTGCGCTTGATTGACGTTGAGAAGATGGTTATGAACTTGCTTAGGGGAGACTACATGGTAATACAAGACTACGAACTGCAGTACCGTACAGCATATGAGGCGAAACGCTATACAGACCGCGATGGGGACGCGATCGCTGCACCCGTTGCGGAGGATCTGTCGCTTCTCATGCGGCGGACGCGGGCAAAGCGGCGGCAGCTATTCTTTGTCGGCAATGGCGGCAGTGCCGGCATTGCCGTGCATATGACGGCGGATTTCCTCAAGAATGGTCGGATGCGCGCGGTCGATCTATACGGGGCGGCAACGCTCACCTGCCTTGGGAATGACTACGGCTATGAATATGTTTTCAGCAAACAGTTGGAGCTTCTGGCTGACCAAGGCGATGTGCTTGTCGCTGTTTCCAGCTCGGGAAATTCGCCGAATATCCTGCGCGCTGCCGAAACCGTGCGTGCTGCCGGTGGAAAGATCATTACATTTACGGGATTCCAAGCGGATAATCTCCTGCGGGCAATGGGGGATCGCAATCTCTATGTTCCTTCTATGGAGTATGGGATTGTAGAGTCCATCCACAACCAGGTTTTGCAGCAAGTTGTTGATGAGATCATGGCGCTGGATGCGCAGGAAGGACGATGAAATGAAATCTATTGTTACGGGCGGCTGCGGCTTTATCGGCTCGCATATCGTCGATCGGCTTCTGGCTGAAGGGCAGGATGTTGTCGTCATCGACAACTGCAGTACAGGGCGTTTGGAGAATCTGGCGCATCATCAGGGAAATGCGCGCCTTACGATTGTTGAAGCGGATATCTGTGATTACGAGACGATTGCGCCGCTCTTTGCGGGCGTGGATTGGGTATTCCATATGGCTGCGCTTGCAGATATCGTACCCTCGATTCAGAAGCCGCAGGAGTATTTCCATTCCAATGTGGATGGCACATTCTCTGTGCTGCAGGCGGCAAAGGCGGCGAATGTCAAGCGCTTTTTGTATACCGCATCGTCTTCTTGCTACGGCATTCCGGATCGTTTTCCGACGGATGAGCAGGCGGATATACGCCCGGAATACCCATACGCATTGACAAAGCGGCTTGGGGAAGAGCTGGCTCTCCATTGGGCGAAAGTCTATAATCTCCCTGTCGTTTCACTCTGCCTGTTCAACGTCTACGGTCCGCGCTCCCGCACATCGGGAACGTATGGCGCGGTGTTCGGCGTGTTCCTCGGACAAAAGCTGGCGGGAAAACCGTATACGATCGTTGGAACGGGCGAACAGACGAGGGATTTCACTTATGTCACCGATATCGTTGATGCATTTTTTACGGCAGCGAAGTCGGATGTCGTCGGCGAGCGCTTCAATGTCGGCAGTGAGCATACGTATTCGGTCAATCGCTTGGTCGAGCTTCTCGGTGGACCGGATGCCGAAGTGGTGCATATCCCGAAGCGTCCTGGAGAGCCGGATTGCACTTGGGCAGATACCAAGAAAATCAATGAAATGCTTGATTGGCATCCGAAGGTGACCTTGGAAGAGGGCGTCCAGCACATCTTGGAGCATATTGACTATTGGAAGAAGGCGCCTGTCTGGACGCCGGACACGATACAAGAAGCGACGGCAGATTGGTTCAAATATCTTGGGAATTGAGGTCTGCAGCCATGACAGATGAAAAGATCATCAGCAAAGAAGCTTTTCTGGGACTGCGGCAGGGCTTTCGCGATGCAGGGAAGAAGGTCGTGCTTTGCCATGGAGTCTTCGATCTCCTGCATTATGGCCATATCGAGCATTTGGAAGAGGCGAAGAAGCAGGGGGATATCCTCGTCGTTTCTGTGACGGCCGCGCAATATGTCAATAAAGGACCGGGTCGCCCGTACTTTGATGATCGTCAGCGAATGGCTTTTTTGTCGAGCCTTGAGATCGTGGACTATGTCCTTCTGAGCGAGGCTGTCACCGTCCATGAGATTGTTTCCTTCGTGCAGCCGGATGTCTATGCGAAGGGGCAGGAGTACGCCCATGCAGAAGATGACGTCACTGGAAATATCGGGCCTGAGCAAAGCGTCGTAGAGAAATACGGCGGCAAGATTTTCTTCACCCAGGGAGAGGTTCATAGTTCGACGAAACTCCTCAACAACTTTTTTGCAGCTCTGCCCGAGAACGTCAAGGAGATGGCCTTTTCCCTGCGCAAAAAGCATGGAACGGATGCCTTTTCCCAGATGCGGGAGGCGGTGGAAAATTTTTCGAAAACCAAGGTTCTGGTCGTTGGCGATGTGATCATCGATGCGTATGTTTTTTGCAATGTGCAGGGCGTTACGATGAAAGATGCGACACTGTCGGCGTTCTGCGACAGCGAGGAAAACTATGCGGGCGGATCTCTTGCCATTGCGCGTCATTTGGCGAATTTTTCACAGAATGTCACGCTGCTCTCGATGATGGGGACGGAATACGGTCTCAGGGAGTTCATCGAGGACAAGATGAAAGGCGTTCAGCTGGAACTGCTGCAAGACGACGCCTTTGTGACGCCGCTCAAGCGTCGCTACTTGAAGCAGAATCCCGTTCGGCAGGAGTACACGAAGCTCTTTTCGATGAACTACCTTCTCAAGCGGGGCCAGCGAAAACGGTTTGATTATTCCGCCTTTCATCAGAAGCTGCGCGATCTGGCGGGGGACTATGATCTTGTCGTCGTATGCGATTATGGTCATGGTCTTCTGGATGATGAGGCGCTCCGTATCCTTGAGGAAAAGGCGAAGTTCCTCGCCGTGAACTGCCAGACGAACAGCTCGAACTACGGAACGAACCTGATTACGAAGTATCATCGAGCCGATTGCTTCGTCGTGGATGAACGCGAGCTGCGCCTTGCCTTCGGGCAGGCGCTGACATCGCGCCATCGGCTGCTGAAACAGCTTTCTGAGAAGCTTCATGCCGGCGTCTCGTGGGCAACGATCGGGGCAGACGGCGCCATTGGCAACACCGAGGATGAACAAGTGCGGATTCCCGCACTCCTGCTGCGCGTGAAGGATACGATCGGCGCGGGAGATGCGTTCTATGCGCTTGCCGCGCTTGCCGCTCTGTACAAGATGCCGCTTGATCTGGCGACCTTGCTCGCCAATGCCGCAGGAGCACTCAAGACGAATGTCGTCGGCAACAAGGAAGCCGTGAAGAAGGTCGATCTGCTCAAATTCCTCAGTACGGTCATGAATGTATAAGGAATCGTTCCTGCGGCCTTATCCTGTGAGGTGAGATGGATGATTGAGAGATTTGAGATGAAGAACTTCGGCGTCAATCGACACATTGCGTGGGAGAAGCTTGCAGGAATCAATGTCTTGATCGGCGAAAATGGGAGCGGCAAGACATCTGTCTTGAAGATGCTGTATGCCGTTTTGCGCTCCCTTGAACTGAACAAGAAGGGGAACGATCCATATAGCTTGGGGAGAATCTTGCCCGATAAATTGTACTGGACATTTCAAGTGAACAAACTGGGAGAGCTAGTAAAAAAAGGAACAGAAAGTTCGCTGAGATGTCGTATGGCATTGGATGGGAAGAATATCGAGTTTGAATTTGGCAGCGATACGAATCTGACGATCAAAAGCCTGAAAACGGATTTCGAGGAATCTTGGGGGAATACGACCGTCTTCATTCCTGCCAAGGAGGTCTTGTCTCTTTTTTCGGTCATCATAAAATCACGTGAGCAAGATAAGATGTTCGGGTTCGATGATACGTATCTGGATCTTGTCCATGCCTTGAGCATACCGCTTCAAAGGGGCAGGAATTCAAGAGTCTTTGCTGCCGGTCGAAAAAACATGGATCGCCTCTTAGGCGGAAAAGCCGTTTATGATGAAAAGAGCAAGCAGTGGTATTTCAAAAATAAAAACACAAGGTTTTCTATGGGCGTAATGTCGGAAGGCATTAAGAAACTGGCGATTTTCGATCAACTTCTAGCCAATCGATACTTGTCGCAGCAGTCCATCGTTTTTATCGATGAGCCGGAGGCGTCGCTTCATCCCAGAGCGATTTCGGAGTTCATGGAATTTCTTTATGACATGGCGAAGAATGGCATGCAGATATTCCTTGCGACACATTCCTATTTTGTCATCAAGAAACTATGTCTGATTGCTCGCAGGGAACAGTACTCGATTCCCTTTCTGGGATTAAGCAAGGATGAAACGATCCCCCTGCAATACGAGGATATGGTTCATGGGATGCCGGACAACAGCATTGTCGATGAATCGGTTCGCTTGTATCAAGATGAAGTGGATGCTGTACTCGGAGGAGAGATATGATTCGCTTTTTTGATCGTGTGAGGGCTTAGCGCTGGGGAGGAGTACGATATGGAAATACGAGACGGCGTCAATGCTGTGCCTGAATGCCTTAAGAGGCTGAAGGCCGATGGCAACGATGTAATTCTTTATGGTGCAGGATACTGCGGCCATGAGGCTCTTTCCCTGATGCAGCAGTATGGGATTCCTGTGCGAGCTGTCTGTGATGATTTTCGAGCAGGAGAAGAACTGGACGGTTATGCCATTGTCCGTCTGGATGATGTTCATCCAGATGACCATACGGTTATCTTTATCACGAGTGGGTTCAATGCCAAGATGAAGCAGCGTCTTTCTTCGCTGAATCTTTTGCCGCATTATCGTGAAGTGGATTTTGGCCGTTATGATGCCGATAAGGAAACCCCTTCCTACTTCAAGGAACATGAAAATGAACTGAAGCGAGCATGGAATCTACTGGCAGATGAAAGATCGCGCGAAATATTGCAAAGATTGGTGGATTATCGCATCAGCCGTGATCTGAAGTGCCTCGTTGGAATGGAAGAGGAAAACCAGTATTTTCCGCCCAAGGATTCTATCCCTGTCTTGTGGGATGGCGATGATGTCTTTCTCGATCTGGGAGCATATGACGGTGATTCCCTGCGAGGCTTCATAGAATATACAGGAGACAGATATAAGAAAATCATTGCGGTCGAAGCAAGTCGCAAAAACTATGATATGCTGGTGAAAAACACGGAGAATCTTCCCCGCGTTCGGTGCGTCAACATCGGCATCTATAAGGAAAGAGGCCAAGTCCGCTTTGCATTGAATGATGCCAAGAACAGCTTTGCCAGTGAAGATGGCGCGGCTGTCCTGGATGTCGATTCCGTCGATCATATTCTGGACGGGGAAGCCGTGACCACCGTCAAGATGGATATCGAGGGTGCGGAATACGACGCGATTCTGGGTATGGAGAAGACGCTTCAGAATCATCCTGTTCTCATGGTGTCCATCTATCATAAGGTGGAGGATCTCTTCCGTCTGCAGCTCCTGATTGAAAAAATGTGTCCGAATGTGTATGATTACTATATCCGACATTATTCACCGACGGTTATTGAGACGGTATTGTATGCTGTGCCGAAAAGCAAGAGCAAGTGAAACATGGCTTGGAGGAAGATGATATGGATACGAAGAATCGATGGGATGAAGTCAAGCAGCAGTTGGAAGGGGAGTCGCTGACGCTCAGTCCGAAAATGTCCGCTACCCTCCGATATTCGGGAAACGGTTTCCTCTTCATCCTGGCACGCTATAAGTTCGCCTTGAAAATGATGGCGAACAGGAAGAATCTCAAAGTTTTGGATTTGGGATGCAATGATGGTCTTGGCGATCTGATGATTTTGCAGAACTGTCATTGCGACCAAGTCGTTGGCATCGATTTCGATGAAGATGCAATTCGCTGGGCGAATGATAACCTGAAACAAGAGGGACTTGCTTTCATCCAAGGTGATTTCATGGGGGTGGATGTTTTCCCACAGGAAGGGGATTGTGTTGTTTCTTTGGATGTCATCGAACATATTCCCGTGGAACAGGAAGATATGTACTTTCAGACCGTTTGCCGCAATCTGAGGGACGATGGATTCGCTGTCATTGGGACACCTAATGTGACGATGGTTCCGTATTCAAGCCCTTGGAATAAGATTGCACATATCAACAATTACGATCAAAAGAGACTGTATGATGCGATGAGCCGTTACTTTGAGAATGTCTTTATTTTTGGTATGAATGATGAGGTCCTTCATACAGGAATGTATCCGATGGCGTGTTATATTATGGCACTGGGATGCGGAAAGAAGAGGCGTATTGATGGGAAATCCGTATAGTTCACTGAAGATTTTTCATCATAAAGACGTTCTGGATTCCTTGGAACGCAAGGAACATAGAGCGCCGATCTATATTCGCTTGAAACCGACGAATTTCTGCAATCACCATTGTGCATACTGTACCTATGGATCCGGAGATACCTATCAGAAGACGGAGAACCGCGACAGCATAGAGCATCGCGATATGATACCGTGGGATAAGCTCCAAGAGATCATCGCCGATATGGGCGAGATGGGAGTCAAGGCAATCACTTTTTCCGGTGGGGGAGAGCCCTTGACCTATCCGTATATCCGGGAAGCTGTGCAGCAAGTAAAAAAGCAGGGCATCGATCTCTCTCTGATCACCAATGGTCAGCTCTTGAACGGGAATATTGCGGAAGAGTTCTATTCGGCAAAATGGGTGCGCATCTCGTTTGATGCTCCGCTGGCATCCGTGTATTCGTCCCTGCGCCGTATTCCAGAAACCTCCTTTTATAAAGTCTGTGAGAATATCCGCAGCTTCGCACAGAATAAAGATAGGGACTGTGTGCTCGGCGTGAATTTCGTCATCAGCAAGGCGAACTGCGATCATGTATACGAGGCTGCGGCTCTACTGAAAGACTTAGGGGTGGACAATGTCAAATTCGCTGCTGTTGTGGAGAACGAACCACGCTATCACCTCGATATTAAAGACAAGGTGATTGAGCAGTTGCATCGTGCGCAAAAGGAGCTTGTGGATCCTTTTGACAGGCATACGTTTCGCATCGTTAACAATTACGAGAACGATTGGATGGATAAGAACTTCACCACACAGCCTTTTGAGACTTGCTACACTTGCCGCTTGATCACGGTCATAGCGGCGGATCAGAGGGTCTATTTGTGCCATACGCGCGCGTACGATTCACAGGCTGTGGTTGGAGACCTTCATCACCAATCATTTCGTGAGATGTGGTTTTCCGACACAACGAAAAAACGGTTGGAAAACCTTCAACCGCAACGGGATTGTCGCAATTTCTGCGTATATGAGGCAAGAAATCAGTTGATTCAAGCCTATTTTGATACGGACGTGCGGCATGTCAACTTTATTTGATGGTATATACATTGACTCTTAGCAGATTGTGGAGGGATTGATATGTTGGATTTTCTGGTAAAAGCACCGAATAAAATGGCATTGTTATTAGAAAAACTGAAGAATGTTTCAGAGCCGTTGTATCTTTTTGGTGCGGGTAATTGCGGTGAGCACTATTTGCATGTGTTGGGCGAAAACGGCATACCAGTAGAAGCTTTTTTGGACGATGATCCCAAGAAACAGAAAACGGGCTTTCATGGAAAATCTGTTTTTTCTCCTGAAATGATGGAGGGATGTGCTGGCACAATTCTAATTTCTTCGTATGGGCCAAACACTCTTATGAAGCGCTTGGAAGGGATTAGCCCGAACTTGTTGAAACGCGTATTGTGGTCGGAGTTCTTCTTATGGGAAGATGGTTTAGACTACTATTCTTACTATATGAAACACGCAACAGAACTCGAACAAGTCTATGGATTGCTCGAAGATGAACGGTCGAAGGAAGTGTTTCGAAACCTTTTAAATTACAAGGTGAGCCGGGATATTTCTTTAGTCACATCCATCAATGACCTTGGTTGTTGCGACCAGTATTTTGATAGATCGATTGTGAACTTTGGTCAAGGAGAAGTATTCGTCGATCTAGGTGCTTACATTGGTGATACGGTTGATTCCTTTGTGAAGCATATCCGTACATCTGGTGCATCGTATGATCATATTTATGCGTTCGAGCCCGATCCAGATAATTTTGCTGAACTCCAGCGGCGCACTGCACAATATCCTAATATCTCCTATATCAATAAGGGGGCGTATTCGGAGAATACGATTCTGCACTTTTCTGCGGAAGGAACATGGACTTCTTTCTTGGATGATCGAGGGGACATTGAAGTATCCGTTTGTGCCCTTGATGAGGAGATTGGAGATAGGGTTACCTTTATGAAGGCGGATATAGAGGGCGCAGAGATGCAGGCGATCAAAGGGGCAGAAAGTATGATCAGAGAGTATAAACCAACAATTGCATTTTCTGTCTACCATAAAAAAGAAGACATTTTCGCTATTCCTTTGCGATTGCACGAACTGAATCAAGGCTATAAATTCTATATGAGACATTATGGAGATATTCCCATTGATTCCATCGTCTATGCAATTGATAGTAATAGAGCATGAATTGAGAACATCTTATTCAACTTGTATCAGTTAATGTGGAAGGAGTGTGATAACAACTATGGACTTGGAAAAAATAGCACAGGATCTTCGGTTGGACATTTTGAGAATGTTTTATCTTTCGGGTACCGGACATATGGCGCCGGCACTCTCCTGTGTGGATATCTTTACAACACTTTATTTTGGAGATGTCATTTCATGGGATGAGAGGTTCTCAGAAGAGCGAGATCGCATTATTCTAAGCAAAGGACATGCCTGTGCTGCTCTTTATGCGGTTCTGGCTCGTGCAGGATATTTTCCGCGCGAGGAACTCTTGACCTTTTATCAAAAGAACACGCGTCTTGGAGGTCATCCTTGTGTTGCCCTGCATGGTATCGAGACTGCTACTGGCGCACTAGGACACGGTATATGTTTTGCTACAGGAACGGCACTTGCTGCAAAAATTGATGAAAAGTCGTATAGAACCTATGTCGTCATGGGAGACGGTGAGTCTCAAGAAGGCTCAGTGTGGGAAGCTGCTGCTTTTGCTGCGAATCAGGGGTTGTCAAATATGACGGTTGTTGTGGACTGCAATGGATTGCAGGCAAGTACGTATATTGATGACATATCACCGATCGAACCATTGAAAAATAAGTGGCAATCTTTCGGCTGGGCGGTATTGGAATGCTCGGGGCATAACTTTTCCGAGCTTTTACATGCTTTTGGACGTGCCAAAGAGATGGATCGTCCAACTGTTATTCTAGCGCGGACAATCAAGGGGAAAGGTGTTTCTTTTGCAGAGAACAATCCTGCATGGCACAGTCGTGCGCCGAAGGGAGCAGAGTGGGATAAGATATGCGGGGAATACCATATTGAAAAAGAGGAGCTGACGCATCTATGAGAAATGCAAGCACTCGGATGGTCTATGAGTTGGCAAAACAGGACAAGAATGTTATGGCATTGACGGCGGATAATGCAAATGAAATTTATAATGAGTTGAAGTGCCATATGCCGAAGCAATATATGGATTATGGGATTGCTGAAGAAAATATGGTGGCGAGTGCTGCAGGGCTTGCATCCTGTGGCAAGATTCCATTTCTCTATACGATTACGAACTTCATGTCGATGCATGCTTTTGAGTTCATTCGGAATGATGTCTGTATAGCGAATCAGAATGTCAAGTTTCTCGGACGCTCCTCTGGACTGGTGAGCAGCAGCATGGGGGCGACGCATCAGGGGACGGAAGAGGTTGCCCTCCTCCGAGCTCTTCCCAATATGCTTGTCATCACACCAGCCACACCGATCGAAGCGAGAGAAGCGACGAAATTTTCCTATCAGCATAATGGTCCCGTATATATTCGTCTGGAAGGATTTAATGAGCCAGAGTTTTATGGCGAGGATTATCAATTCGTTGTAGGACGGGGATATGTTCTGAGAGATGGCAGGGATGCGACGGTCATCTCCATGGGTTCTGTCATCAATGAGGCGCTCCAAGCAGCCGAGGGGTTGGAGTCAGATGGCATTCGCCTGCGCGTTATCAATATGCCCATGGTGCATCCGATTGATCGAGACTTGATTGTTGCGGCGGCAAAAGAGACAGGACACATCATCACATTGGAAGAGCACAGCATCCATGGTGGGCTTGGCAGTGCTGTTGCAGAGGTGCTCGCGGAGTGTGGTCTTGCGGTATCGTTCCGACGCATGGGGCTTGACGGCTGTGCGAAAGGCTGCGGTAATCGCGAGGCGATGCAGGAGATCAATGGACTTGCATCTGAAAATATTGCAGTGAATGTTCGGGAGATGTTGGTGCGATGAGAGTCCTCGTGACAGGTGCTGGAGGCTTTGCGGGTCGTCGGACAGCGGAGCAGCTTCATCTATGCGGATTTGATGTAGTTGGAACGGTACATTCCAGCCGTATCGAAGTGCCGTTTGAAACAGTGCAGATGGATCTTGCCGAGCCGTGGATGGAAATGGGGCAATTCGATGCGATTGTTCATGCCGCTGGAAGTCTGCCCTATCGTGAGAAAGATTTCCGTGTATACATGCGGAACAATGTCGATGTGATGAGATGCCTTATCGACTATGCAAGACAACATGATGTGCACAGAGTCGTTTATTTTTCAACAATCGGTGTCTATGGCGAGTTTCGTGACGAGGACATTGATGAAAACTCTGACCGCATCAATCCAGACGCATACGGACTGACGAAGTATGCCGCAGAGTGCCTGCTCCGTGAAGAGCCATCGATTGAGAGCGTCAGTTTGCGGATGCCGGGCATTATCGGTGCCGGCTCTCGCGGCGTTTGGCTGTCGAATGCCATTGAGAAGTTTCGGCGAAATGAGCCGGTACGCATTTACTCGCCGGATTTTGCAACGCGGAATTTTGTCTGGAACGATGATCTGGCAAAATTTGTCGTGCATCTCCTGCGGATGGCGGCATGGGAGTATGACGTTGTATGTCTTGCTTCTCATGAAAAGACGACCGTGCGGGAGCTTGTTCGTGAAATCAAGAGACTGACTGGATCTACGTCTGAGATCATCGTGGACAACGATATGAGAAATCCGTTCTGTTTGGATGACAGTCGTGCGATGGATATGGACTATGTGTCGATTTCACCGATAGAGATGGTGGAGAGGATGTTATGCAGCTAGTATCGAAGATACAGAGAAAGCTTCTAAAAGGGGTTGCTCGTTCCTGTTCTTTTATCATCGATGAGATGCCATTGAAAATTGATAGAAAAAAATATGTTTATTACCGAATTCAAAGTGTATTGCGAAATGTTAGTTTTTCTTATTCAGATGATTTATCCATGAAGCGACTATTGATGGAAGAATATGAAAAAAAAGTTGTATCATGGGATGAAAAAATGACCTATAAGAAGCGATTGGAGGAGTTAGATAAACGTTATAAAAGAATCTATATTCTAAGACCACAGGCTATGAATATGGGGAATATGTGCGTGAATTATTGGTATATAAAAATAATCTTAGAGAAAAAAAACAATACCGATTTGATTGTATTGATGAATTATGATAGGGAAGAGCCGATATATTCAGCACAGCATCCGATGGTGGCAAATCGATATTTTTATGATAAAACTGCATCAATAGTTGAAACTATTGATGCAGATGATGCACCTTTTTGGGGCTATGTCATAAAAAATACGCACGGGTTTGTGCGATGTGAAAATTTAAGGGATTATTTTTGGTTTTCTCAAAAACCAGATGCAGCTACACATCTCCAAGAAAACCAATATCCGACACAATGCTATATGGAATATACTCATTTAGAACAGCAGAAGGGGATAGAGGCTCTGAAAGCTGTGGGATGCAAAGCGAAGCACTACGTTTGTGTTTTTTCACGAAATAATGACTATCATGGAGTTTACTATAATGATGCAGAAGAGCGAGATAAGAATATTACGAGGACACGAAACTCCTGTGTCGAGGATTTCCTTCTCGCCAGTGAGAGTCTTGCAGAATCTGATATAAAATTTATAAGAGTTGGGGCTGTTGATTTTCGGAAAATAAAGGGAGGAAACCTTATAGACTATACGAACACCTTTCGTTCAGAGTTCATGGATTTTTATCTGATGGGACATGCTAAGTTCTTTTTGGGGGATGCTAGTGGCATTATGTATATTCCCTTACTTCAGAATGTTCCCTTGGCTGTTACAAACAATCTTGCGATTATTTGGCACATGGAGTATATCAGTAACCATAACAGCAAAAGATGTCTCAGTATCTATAAAAAATGGTATGATAGGAACAGGAGGCGTTATTTGTCCATTCGTGAGATTTTGATGTTGAGTCGAGAAATCGGTGTGTCCACAGAAGTAGAATTACAAATCTACCACGATCAAGGAATTGAGTTCCATGCAAATTCGGCAGAGGAAATTCGTGATTTAGCCGTCGAAATGAATGGACGTTTGGATGGGGTATGGGTGGATCCTCCGCAAGCAAAACTGTTGCGTGAACGATATTGGGAGATTGTCAATCAGACATTGGAAAAATCACCGCATCGAATGATGCTACTAGACTATGAGCCTGGAAGCCTCTTCCTATTAAAGAATCAGTGGTTGTTAGAATAAATACGGAGGTTTGAACATGGGGATAAAGAGACGATTGAAACACTTGAGGAATAGAATATTTGGAATAGATTTCACGATTTTGGATGAATTGTACTGGGCACAGGTTTATAACAGCACCATTCAAAACAGTGCGTGGTTGGAGGATAAATCCATATCGCCTGGACGGTGGGCAGTTGGGTATAATTATTTATATGTGTTATATCGCATCTTAGATGATATAAGACCCTCGC
>ERZ773197.759-NODE-759-length-24234-cov-24.113611_pt1 | contig 24234 bp, 22 predicted proteins | sample MGYA00580999_ERZ773197 | MGnify/ENA primary metagenome ERZ773197 (study PRJEB29015, sample SAMEA2738166) | human oral metagenome | biome: human oral; feature: human-associated habitat; material: saliva | place: China | collected 2185 ...
GCACAAGGTCGAAACCCGCACAATGCTTCTGTTTGTCTGCCACAATGCTGCTTGCCCCTTTGACGAGGAGAAGGCAGATGAGCGCCACCCAGTAGGGCGCGAGGTCGACCGGTCCGTCCAAAACCGAATAAATAGCCGCGAGGACAACGAAGGCCATCGCCACGCTGGCTAGTGCATAAATCGTGAATGCGGCGATGCTTATGGACATCATGCGCCGGCCAACGGGGGTCATCCGTTCTAGGATCTCTCTTACCATGTTGCGACCTCCCTGATATCCCAGTTGTCCACCTGCTTTTGCTTGGCAACCATCTCCTGATAGAGAGGACAGGTAGACATGAGTTCTTCGTGGGTTCCAGCCCCGGCGATGCGACCTTCCCTCATCACGACGATCTGCTCCGCTCCACGAACGGCGTTCAGGTGGTGAGCTATGGTCACGACAGTCTTGTCGCGAGACAGGTCGTCTATCGCCTCCTGTATGAGGGCCTCGTTCTCGGCGTCGACCGCGGCCGTCGCTTCGTCAAGGATGATGATGGGAGCATCTTTCAGCATTACACGGGCAATCGAAATGCGCTGACGCTCGCCACCCGAGAGCTGAACGCCGCCCTCGCCAGGGACCGTAGCGTAACCGTGCGGGAGTCTGGAGATGAAGTCGTGGATACGCGCCCCTTTGGCCGCCTTGACCACCTCCTCATGCGTTGCTCCTGGTCGGCCGATGAGGATGTTTTCCTCGATGCTCTGGTTGAAGAGGAACACGTCCTGCTGGACTATGGAGAAGAGGTTCGACACCTGCCTTTCGGAAAGTTGGGAAAGGTCCTGTCCTCCCACAGTTACGCGCCCGCTGTCAGGTTGCCAGAATCCCATGATCAAGCTCGCGAGGGTGCTCTTCCCGCATCCCGAGGAACCTACGAGCGCGTTGGTGCTTCCCCTGCGGAACACGAGGTCTATCGAGTCGAGAGCTTGCTTCCTCTCGTTGCCGTCTTCCTCGCTCTGCGGGTAGGAAAACGATACTCCGTGCAGCTCTATGTCTCCCATGCGAGGCTCCTCGGAGCTCTCGATAAGGTCTGGGGTCTTGACGCCCAGCACCGATTCGATGCCCGTCATCGCCTGGTCGAACATGAATCGGTAGTGTTGCAGGGTCGCCGTTTTGGCCACTGAGGAAGTGAAGGCGGCTGCGAGCACCATGGCCAAGATAAGGCGTTCGATGGATATGCCGCCCGTGGAGAGAAGCCACGTTCCCACAATCAGCACGAGTACCGTCCCGAACTCCATGAATAGGGCGATAAGAGCCATAGGGACCGAGACATCGTTCATCGAGCTCGTTGCCCAGTTCACGTAATCACGCGCCGCCCCGACCGTCTCATCGGTCTTGCGTTCTTCCTTTCCGAATGCTTTGACAACGGCTATATTGGCGACGTATTCCATGAGGCTGTTCTGCATGCGGGATGCATACTGGGCTACTATCTCGAAGCCCCTCGCCCAAGCGGGCGCCGCCGCCTTCTTCACGAGCCACATGAGGGGCAGACCCGCCATCATGCACAGAGCAAGCCGCCAGTCCACTGCAAGCATGAGGACGAACGCAGCGGCGGGAAACAGAGTGGCTGAGGCCGATTCGGGTAGCCCGTGGGCAAGGTACACCTCCACCTGCTCCACGTCATTACGCATGACGTTCGCGAGGTCTCCTGGCCTTCTGATCTGAAAGAAGCCGAGAGGGAGCTTTTTCAGATGGCGCACGATGCGCAGGCGGATGTCCGTCAGGCACGAATACGCCACCAGATGTGCTTTCCATGTTGCCGTGTACATGCACAACGCCTTCGCCACCACACATGCCGTCATTCCCGCAGCGACATAGGCAATCGCAGCAGGCGAGAGAACCCCTTCCAAAAACAGATGGACAAGGAAGATTACGAGAACCGTGGGAACAAGCCCAAGAACCGCCCTGGTCAGAAGCAAGGCATTGGAGAGCCGGCTTTTCTCCATCATCTCTCTGACCAGCTCGTTTTTGTCTTTCATAGAATTTCTCCTTCAATATTAAATGAAGATTCGATATTGTAAGTAGATTAAGACCTATCTCAGTTCGACTAGACTAACTATATCAATATTGAATTAAAATTCAATATTGAATGTCAGGGTATCTAAATGGGGTGGCAGAAAATTCTGTCACAGGGAGTTCACTCCTTCGTAATAGCACTGGGCGATGAGCGCAAGCATCTCACGAGCTTCATTCTCGCTGCTGTAGTGGCGGGCTACCTCCATTAGGCTCTCCACGAAGTTGCTTGCGAGCACGTGGACGAGCAAGTCCGGGTAGCGCAAAACTGCACGCTCGTTCACCATGTATCGGATGTGTCGCTCAATGCTCTCGACGAAGTCGTCCTTCGCATGTTCGTAGGCGGTACCCTGGCTCTTGTCGATCAGGATAACCAGCAACTTGTGATGGGCTAGCATGTTGAGCAGGGGTCCCTCGGCGGCAATCTGGTACCTCTCAGAGGGCGTATTCGCAATGATAGCTTCTTCTTCACGTGCAATCCGGTTGAAGTCGAAGGGAGCAGACGAAACGACGCTCTCAAATAGCTTTTCCTTGTTTTTGAAGTACGAGTACAGCAGGCTTACCGACACGTCTGCGAGTCTCGCGATGTCCTGCAACTTCGCGCTACGGAAGTCCTTCTCGTAGAACACCTGGACGGCGGCGGCAAGTATGCGCTCGCGCACCTCTTCCTTGAGAACCTGCATGTTTTTCTCCTCAAATCCTCTCAATGCTGAATATTAATTCAGTATTGTTCATTCTAGGCGACGCCGAACGAATGTCAAAGAGTGAGGAGACGGTACCAGCGAACTATGCATAGCTCATTTTCGACCATTTAGCTTAAAGTATTACGTTTGATTGGTCTGTTCGCCACGACACACAAGACCTCGCCGTTGTGGATTTCAGCCCCTAGAGTGCCGCAGCAATGCCAAGGCGCCCCTGCCAGTCCCACTGTCCCATTTCCTGTTGTATGAATGCATCGTTTGCTGTTGGGACAACAGGGTATGGCTGAGACGGTAAACCTCACATCGGCATGCCTACTGAAACTGAAAGCTCCCATAGAGCCTATTCCGTTTTTCGTTGCCTGCGCCCCAATGCATGTCACAAAAAAGAAAACCGCAATAGCCGAGGAGGCGACATGGCGAGGACAACAGCAACACTCTGTTCGTGATGGGGCCTCGTGCAAAAACCCGTCCTGCCACAAAACGCCTATTCCGTGGCAGAGGTTGCGAGGCTGCTGGGGTCAAACCGATTAAGATCTACCACTACGCGAAAGACGCGATAATCCCCCCCCTCCCCCGAGGAAGTGGCAACGGCTCACGAGGGTCTTTCGTTATCCAAAAGGAGCTCATCGACTGCATGCGCAATATGATGACGCCTATTAATCTGGTTCAGCAATATAACGCTAAAACGAGAAAAGCAGTTAAGCCTACTTATCACCGTACGGAATTCGGAAGTAATCCAACGTTGCTTTGAATCTATCCTGAGCCGTAAGACACGTATCAAGAAGATAGCCGTTCTCCTTATCCCACTTAGAGAGTCCACGATAGTAGAAAGACTTCATATCATCAGAAATGACAAACGGAACAACGTCATAAGTAAGGCATTCTTTGAGCATGATCAACCTGCCGACACGCCCATTGCCGTCTTGGAATGGATGAATGCGCTCAAAGCGAACATGGTAATCAACAATGTCTTCAAAGGAATGGGAGCTGTTTGAGTTATAAGCCTTTAACAGCGACTTCATCTCTTGAGCAACATTTTCTGGAAGAGTGGTTTCTCGCCCACCAACCTCATTTGGAAAGCGCTTGTAATCTCCAACGGCAAACCAATCCTGTAAAGAATCTGTAGTTCCCGTTTTCAGAATACGGTGAAGCTCTTTGATAATGCCCTCTGTGAGGGAATCTTTTGCATGGTCAATCACGTAATCGATGGCACGGAAATGGTTCTGAGTTTCTACGATGTCATCAATGTGAACAGGATTTTCTTCAACACCGATGGTTGCCGTTTCAAAAATCATGCGTGTCTGATCAAGAGAGAGCTTGCTTCCCTCAATGTGATTAGAGTTGTAAGTCAGCTCAACCTGGAGCTTATGGTAAATGCCGCCCTTTATTTTTGAAGACTTTTCTTCAATCAAGCGCGAAAGCAGCGGACTTGTTGACGATGTTTTAGCGTTTTTTCGAGAAGGTTTTACTGCATCGGCTGGAATGTTCCAAGTTTTTCCCACGAGAAAAGCGCCTGGTACGCGACCTGTTGCACAATAATTGCGCACACTTCTCTCGGATATGCCCCAGAGCTCAGCGATCTGGGCTGCAGAAAGAAATCCCATCGAGCTTCACCTCCCTATCGGCAAAAACTGACGAGATTATTATAGCAAATGAGGCTATTTCTTGCCGATACCGGCAAAATTTATAAATAAAATGATTAAGTCAAACAATAAAAATACGAAACGATTTCGCGCAGTTAAAGTCTATCTTTCCCTTTTAGCTTTCACGGGTTTCTTTTCCGGAAGCTCAGCATACATACCATCTAGAAGTTCCAAAACAAGCGCCGTATCTTCAAATCTATCAAATACATGCATTAGTGTCTTTGAACCTTCATACGGATAACGCAATTCTGAATCAGCAAGTAACCTATCCGATGTAGGCGTTCTCTTCAAAAACAGTTCATTATCGCCAATATCGCCTATCAACTTGCCATTAAGATATACAAGATATCCGCCCATCATGGATCTTATGGTAATATCGCCTGCTACAGAAAAGACTTCGCGAACATATTCATTAAATTCATTCATCCTGATTACCTTCTATCAAATTTGAATTTGTACGACCTGGATAATATTGTCTTAACAGAGTTTTCTCACCAATATCAAGTAGATACGTTCACCAGCTAAACTCAAGTTTGACACCCGTAAGACCTCAGATTACATGCCAACCGGATTGCCGTACTCACGCAACATAGCGTCGCGATTAACAATCCACTGTTTCCCATACTTGCGAGCGTCCACACCCGGAACTATCTTGCCGTACGCAACAGCCTTACGAAGCGTGGATTCGCTCAATCCCCAGAGCTCACTGGCATCCGAGAACGATATAAGTCCGTCGAACGGCGTCACGGCCTCGATTCCGTTCTCCCATAGCTCGTCACAAGAGAGATCAAGGTCATCGTTCCAGATAATGCCGTAACCTCCCTGATCAACCTCAACATCTCTGAACAGCGATTCATCTTTCAGAAGCTTAAAAACCGAAAAACGCCTCATGAGTGGAGCTACATCGTAGATTTTTGTGGTGCCGTTGGTAAACTGAACGCTCAACTTTAAGCCAGCCAGGGCAGAGACATCCTTTATCTTATGGAATTTCATAATCTGCTTCCTTTAAATGAGTGGATCGATCTTCTTAAATTCTTGCGACTCCCACATATCAAGAAGCTCAGTTTGGTGAATCTCTATCCACTCGCGCACCATACCAGCAGCGCGAGTCGGCAGACTACCATCAATCTCCTCACCCGAATTAATATCAAAAGCTGCAGTATCCTCACCATAAATCGCATGAATGTGCGGCGGATTGTGCTCTGAGCCCAAGAAATACATACGAATAACTATCCCGTAAAACCTTGCAAGCGTAGGCATCTGTATCCTTCCTTTTTGACAAGTATATCACGATATCGTGATTTCACGCATGATTCATTATTAAAAACTCTTCGCATTGTGTAGGGATGCCCGCCTCCTTGGCTATGTTATTCACATGTGCCTTGCGCTGCATTGCATTCTTCATCCTCATAGCAGCACCTCCAGGTAATTTCGGATTTTCTTCTCAACGCCAAGTCTACGCGCGTACTCAACTAGTTTCTCTACATCTCTCTTTGGACTTTTAACATAAGCCCTCATCGCCGGAATAACAATCTGCGAGTCAACTGTGCCCTTACCCCTAACCAAGTCGCAAAGTGTTCTCTCTAGATCGTATGCCCTAACAATATTGCTGTGTTGAGTAGTCAGCTCTACCAGTCCAAGCTTAAGTACCTCGTCAGCACAGGTGCGGCAGACTATCCCTGCCTCCCTAACGGGTGTGGCGTTGTAGTTTCTGGGGAACGTCATGGTGAGGAAAAAGGGCGCGCGATCGGTCATACCGTGCAGGAACAGCGCCGTGTCATCAGAGAATACGCCACGCGAGAACCGGTGCTGGGCGACAAGGTATGGATCCTCCCATGTCTCCGGAAGAGCGTAGAGACCGCGCTCAACCTGAACGAGCTCACCCTTGTCGACAGCTTCAGCAAGCTTTCTCCTTGGAATACCAGCGACGGTGACCTGCGATGCTGTCACGTAGCCATTCTGACTTTTCGCAATCTCGATTAAGGTCATAGCAACCCTTTTTCCAATTGTTTATTTATGCTGAATATTATTTCATATTAAGCGTTAATGTACAATTTTGCATGATAGCTCCATGGGCTTACATGAAAGGACTTTAATGAGAGAGTCGCAGCTTGTCTCAAAAAGCAACATTTGTACTGTTACATTTAGGACATACAAGGTTATCTGAACTTTGTTTTTCCATTTATACTCCCATCTCACGAGGTCTACTAAAACATCACACTTTTATGGAAATACTAGTCTACGTAATGACATAAAAAATACTGTCCACTGAAATGGACAGTATTTGAGGTTGTATATTTGTAGCCACTAGCAAACAGGGTTGCCATACTCACGCAACATAGCGGCGATGCACTGCATGAGGCAAGATTTGCCGCAGCGGCGGACACCGGTGATGACCTTGATTATCCCGTCGTCATGGTAGAAGACACGAATCTTTTTCAGGTAATTTTCTCTAGGAAACAAACGCATACTGGCTCCAATCTTCATTGGAGCCAGTATGCCAAATTACGGGTTTATTGGGGTATTCTTTATCTCCAAAACGATTTATACCCCTATAACTAAGGAATTTTCTTACTCCAACTATTTCACGCTAGCTTGCCGTGGCGTCATTCCAGTCAACTCCACTTGGGTCGTCGGTCTTGGCCGTCTTGCCGCCGAATCCCGCAGAGTGTCTTCGCGTAGGTGTTTGGGACAAATCCGCAAACTATTTCGAAACCGCGTGCCCGCAGTTTCGTTTTTGTCCCGGGGACAAAAACGAGCTGGTTTTGTGGATCAAAAACGCCCGAAACGGATAGCAATACGACCGATTTTCCTCTTTGGTTCCTCTTTAGCGAAGTGAATCGTAGTCAGCGACTATATTGTCTTGCGTTTCCGCAAGTCAGATAGGATGTGTAAAAGCGATGACTAAAAGAATCGTCGCAGGCGGCTTATTCACCTAAGAGTTCAACGGTTCCGCTTTCAAATGCATGGGGAAATACAAACGACCTCGATGCGTTCCCGAACTCGGCGCTAACATAAACGCTGACTCCATCGAGTGAAGACTGGCTAATATGAGTCACAACACCGTCTCCAAGGCTGATATGTCTAAGATGGCTTCCAACTGGGGGCGGAGTTTTGTCAATAGGAACAACATGAAGAAATGCAGTTCCTTTGGAGTCCTGCTCGGTGATTCCGTCAGCGTTCTTCTCAAGCCAATCCAGAAGAGCAATCGGATCGTCCATCACGTCAGGTGGCGGAGTTGGCAAGGAGGACAGGCTCTTATGGGTATTCACCTCGTGTAAAACGCTAAAGTCCCCATCGGTATCTTGAGCGAAATTTTGCGCCTCCCACTCAAGATCATCGAGATCGATATTATCGTCCTGATTGATTTCCTTAAGCGAGCTATCAATAAAGTCATCGCCGTATCGAATGACGTAAGTGTTGAGCACTGACTCAATGGCTTCATTTTGATCCTCACGGGTAAAGGCCGAAGGGTCAATCATTGAGGTAAAGTTGACGGAAGGAAAGACGACGTCATAAGCTGCAATATATCGGGATAGCGGATATTTATAATAATCCCTTATCGCCTCGAATTCCAAAGAATCAAACAAGTCGATCGAGCTTAGAAGCGAACATGATCCAATATGGATTCTTTCGAGCTGTCCTGTATCAACTGTGTCCGACGTAAGCCAATCCGATAGATAGATGGCTACAGAGTCCTCATCCGTCGCCTGGAGGAAAGAGAGCAGAATAGATTCTTCGCTTCGGAAAAAAACAATACTTGGGTTATCATTGAATTTCGAAAAAACCACATGAATGCTGTAGGCGGCCTCACTGCGCATGGTGCCAGCGTCTTTTAGATCAACAGCGTAGATATCAACGTTAGCAGATGGCTCTTCGTAATCGGTGCTATAAAAAACGGCAACTTTCGCGCACTTATCAATCAGGCTCAATGCGAACCTGTCCTCGTCGGTAAGAAGCTTATCCTCGGGTAGAAGTGAATACACGAGCCTGTTGGGCGAACAGGCAGCTATATCAGCTTCTTTATCCTCATCTAGATACCCCAAGTTTGAAAAAAAGCGCACAGCAGCACTGTCAATTGGCAGAGCCGACAATTGATCAAACCATTGATATTCGTCTTCAAGCGTTACGGAGCCGTCGTTCAACGCATCTATCCTTGCATTAGAGACTCTAATTTGTCAGAAAAATCTGCGCCATCAAGCTCGTCTTTAAAGGTCTCCATGACATCCATGGCGCGATCAAGATACTCGTCCGCCGTTGTGCCATGGCCGTCTATGAATTGCTCGTACATCTCTTCGATTCCCCCGCGCACATACGAATTGAAGAGCTCCATATTGGCAACTAGCTTATCAGGAGAAGCATCGTCTGCATCGTCGCGGAATGCGCGACCGATTCTCTCTTGCGTATCTAGAGCCGAAGTTTCATCGAGCAGCATTGCAAGACGGTATAGGAGAACGCATCTGTTTCGTTCCTTTTGTAGAGTGTCGGCAAGAATGTTCGCCGTAGCGCTTCCGGAATCCTTCTCTGCGCGGCGGTTATGCAAAAGGCCAAAAACGGCGCCGTTCATATAGACATCAATGTAACGAGCATACAGCTTCGCATCATCTCTGAAGTACTTAACATAGGTGGCGTGTTTGCCGGTCAGCGTGATATCGCGTTCGAACATTTATGCCTCCTTCAGTTCCGAGTGTTGTTCGCTTATCTTAGAAAGCACATAGCTGGCGCCGACTCGTCCTTCGAGCACCGGCTTGGCATAACGCCAGTCTTTATTCATCACGAACATAATGACCTGTTCGGAGGCCATAGGCAGTTCTTTCGAGATGTTTGCTATGTGGGTCTCATCGGTGTTCGAGAACGGTGCATCCATCACGAGCGGATACGGTTCTGAAGAAAGGTCATATTCCTGGTCTCCAAGCTTGGTCTCGACCTTGTCTTTTGCAATCGAGACGAGCCCAGCTATGAATGCAAAGTTCTTGACCCTGTTAAGGCCCTCCGATTCGCCCGTTATCTTGCTTGTTCCATTTAAATCGGTAACTAGGTTTACCTGATAGTTCGCATCGATAACGACGCGCCTCTTGCCGTGATACATCTTTTCGAAGATTTCGTTCACCCTTTCTTGCAGGGTTTCGCGAATCGCAGATTCTTTCTCGGAATACGTCTCATCCAGCCATTGGGCTATTGCCTCTGCGTACTTGATATAAAGGATGATCTGCTTATTCTTCCCCGAGGCAACGGAGAACGTTTCATAAGTCTTCCGAGCTTTTTCAGCCCTCGACTTCTGGACGCCGTCTTCTCGCATAAGCGTATCGCGTTGATTCGCTTTCTGTCTGATTTGCTTCTTGACGTCGTTTCTTGCCGCCTCATATCGGCCGAGGTCTGGAAGTTCTTCTATTTTGGAGCTAAGCAAGTCAATTTCGTCGTGCGCCTGATCAATTCGCTGCGACGTTGTATAGATGTTCGCCTTGCGGTCAGTCATGCTTTCAAGGATGCGGTTGACATCGCCGGCCAGGTTGGCGACGTCTCCTCGGAAGTTCTTGACCGCGTTTCCGATAGACTCCGGCGGGCAATAGCGCATTTCGGCTTTGATATGCTCCACGGCGTCCGCATGCTCACTGAACTTCAGGCCACAAACGCAAGTCCCCCTTTTGAGAATTTCCTCAAGGGCAGGCTTAGTTAAATCCTTGATTCCCTTGTCGTCGAGCTCGGCATCCTTCAAGAGAAGTTCTGCCTTCTTGACAAGAGGGCCAACGAAGTAACGAAGTGAATTATCGCTGAAATCGCTCCTCAGAAAGCCCTTAGTCCTTTCAACAGCGGCCTCATCGCGAGAAACGTCGGCCTCGAGCTTCACTTTCTTGTCTTGCAGGGCTTTTGTGTTTTCGTTGTCTCGAAGCTTCTCATCAAGTTGCGCCTTCTGCGCGTTCAATTGTTCCAGCTCACTGTCGCACTCAACAAGCTGCTTCTTTATCTCGTCGCACCTATCGGTCGCGTCCTGCATAATCCTAAGCGCTTGAGCTGCCCGTTCATCGCCATCCTGGTCCATGGAATCGTAGAGTTTTCCAATAACGGAACATTTGTGACTCTTGTCGCCAAGGTGCTTCATGGCGTTGCAGAGCACAGACAGACCAACGAGGTCTTTGACGGAGGAGCTTAGGTCTTTTCTTGTGCTGACGGACGCGACACGCTCCGTGTCAAAGAAGAAATAGCTCGAGAGATCTTCCGGAAGAATCGATTTGATGACCTCATCGACTTTGCCCGGATTAATCGGCTCGGATTGTCCATCTGGCTTGAGAAAGCTCATTTTCTTCGTAGGCGCGTCGCCTCGTACGTTTTCGCCAATCTTAGAATAAGTCTGTTTTCTCAAAAGAGAGTAGAGTCGATTGTTATGAACGAGCTCAATCTCGACCTCAACGTCGGCAGTCTCGCCATTTCCCATCCCATCGGCAACGTCGTAATTCAGAAGCATTTCCGGGTTGAGCAGGTTTACCTTTCCGTAAAAGCACCAATTGAAAGCTTGAAGCAGCGTTGTCTTACCGAACGTGTTGTCGCCAAGGATAACGGTGACGTTCTTGTCGCCGTCAACTGAGAACTCGACACGTTGAGTTCCTTCGTACTGTCTGAAGTTAAGTAAACGGAGAGATTTGAGCAGCATTGGTTCTCCTAGTAAGTCCTATCGGCAACATTCTTGATGGTGCTAGTGATTAAATTAATCATTCCATCGTTGGTCTTCGCTCGCGTGTTGTTATTGTTGCGCTCGGCATCGAGAATCATGCATTTCATCTTGTTGAGTTTTTTCTCGTCAATCTCGATGGGCGTGGTATCGTTTTTAGACATAGTCTGTCTCCTCGCTGTCAGGTTTAATATCGAATGCGATCGTCAACTCAGTCGTCGCATTAATAGTCTCTGCGGGGTTCTCTGCAATTGCGGCAAAGTCCTTCATTCGAGCAAGCTCTCTGGACACAAGGGACTTCGAAGAAGCCGCGATATCGGGTGGATAGTCTCCGATGTCTTCTGCGGGCATGGGAAGAGTGACGAAGTCGTAGATGGTTGCAGAGCGCTTTCCCTCAGCAAGTCTCAGAACACGCCCGCGTCTTTGGATGTACTCCTTGGGATTGGTGCTGCTCGCGAGAATGAAAGCGGTCTCAATAGAGGGAATGTTAACTCCTTCATCGAGGCATCGAATAGCGACGAGCGCTTGCATTTGCTTTCCTTCGGCAAATTCTTTTTGAAGCAGCTTCCTTTTCTCCGCATTCTCCCGTGAAGTGAACTGAGAGACCTTCATATGGAGCTCATTGCCAAGTATGGATGAGACAGCATCAATCTGACGTATTTCTCTTTCTTCTGGGCAATCTTCCATATAGCCAGGGTCCTGAATAGTTGTTGACCCGCAGTAGACGAGCATATGGTTCTTGTCGACAAAGCTTCGCATCAGTTCTTTAAGCTTATTCACTTTTGCGTTAGCGCCCGCAACGAGGGCGGCGCGCTTAATCAGAAGTATCTTTGCGTGTTCCGTTAGTTCGGTTTTGCTCTTTATGCCAGTTGAGGCGACTGCTTTTGCGATTTCCTTCGACAGCGCAACGTATTGTTCTAGCTCATCCGATTCGAGATAAACGAAGACCGGGTGATAGTAGTATGGCGTCAGCATATGGTTTCTGATTGCATCCTCGAGAGAGTATTCGATGCATTTCTCGCCGAAGAAATCGAAAAGGGCCTTGGTCCCATCCTCGTCTCCATAACGCTCAATCGTCGCAGACAACCCAAGCCTGTATCGAAAGTTTCTTGGCAATGCTTTGACCGACTTCTCTGCGCCGAGATTATGAGCCTCATCGACAACAATTAGGCAATTGCCATTAAGCTTGCCAATCTGCTCTTGCATGAAGGGCAGTCCGAAAGTTGCGTTGGTCGTTATGATACAAAAACGTCGGATTACTCCGAGCTTGAATCCTCCAACAGTATTACGAACCCTGTCTTTCCAGTTTTTTTGCTTTGAGGCAGAGTGGCACACGATGGGTTTCATCCCAAAGGCAAGGATATCCTCTTTCCATTGCTCAACCAAATGCTGGTATGGACAGACTATGACAACGCCAAGATTATGATCAACAATTTCGGAAAGTCGGCAGACAGCTGCGAGAGCGGTTAGAGTTTTGCCTGTGCCTGTCGCCATATCGAAGATGCCCCTGAAGTCGTTGGCCTCCCAGTTTCCGACAGCTTCTTTCTGGTAATCGCGAATTCCGTCACGAAACCATTCCGGGAGTCTCGGAGCATCATTATTTGGTTCCGTTACGGTCGCCTTATCTTCTTCATTCTTGCCATCCGGCGTAATCTCGCATGCGTTGGGATCGATACCATCGCTAATCTTGTACCTGTCGACAATGGCTTGGCTTACTTGGGGGAAGTCAACTACAGTGACACCTGGCTCGTAATCACCCCACATCGCAGTAAACGCAGAGACCTTGTCGTTCACGCGGTCGGCGTCTTGGGACCAGGACGTGTAAACATCGATCGATTCGTAGTTGCAGTGAAAAGCGTTCTCGGACTCGTTCATGGAACCAGAGAAGGCAACGATATTGCCGTCGGCGTCATGCATCAATCCGAGCTTCTCGTGGAACATACCCATTTCGCCATCTCGTTCAAGAAAAGCGATTTTAATCGTTAGAACGCCAGAGGCGATAAGATTTGAAAGAAGATTCAGACGTGCCTGCTCAAACTTGCCCTTAGGCTTGTCGAGTTCGCGGAGCAAGGCCCCTAAAATTACATCATCGCGCCGGGAAACGCCGTCTCGAATGGCTTCAATGTCGGCGTCCGATAAACGTGGAGAAGCGATTACCTCGATCGTACCGTTATTCTTGATGAGGCCCTTAAGACCCTCGGTAAGACTAATTAACGCGGAAGACGAAAAGAAGCCAACCGCACGTCTATAGAGGATCGCTTGGGAAAGAAGTGGCGTATAGAAATCACGGACAACATCGCGCAATAGCGATCGATATTCTCTTCTGATATCCAAACCAACAAAGCTCACCAAACACCTCCGTCTGACAATTTCCCATTATAAGGCGGCTTACAGGCTTGTCAAACAATAAGTGGCTTATCTACTGGGGATAAGTTCGGTAGATGGTTTGGTTTTTATCAATGGGCGGCTATTTTTTATTCATCGATGACGTCCAGCGCTCGTTCCAGTGTCTCGAACTCGGGGTCGCCGGTCAAAACACTTACACTGAAGCGAATTGTTCCAGCGGGTAGAGTGCCGAGAAAACGATGGGCATATGGGGCGCATTGAATGCCGGAGCGTACAGCAACCCCGCATCGGCCAAGGACCATTTCCCCTTCATCAGGTGAGTACCCGTCAAACAGAGCAGACACAACGCCTATCCTCTCGCATTCCATGCCTTCGCCGATGAGAGAGCAGAACCCGACGGCCCTCAGGCACTCCAAAAGCCTGTCCCGATTCTCCATTTCGATTTTGCGAATCTCTTCCAATCCCTGCTCGAGCAGCCAGTCGGTGGACGCCTTAAGCCCCGCGATTGCATACGTGTTCTGGCTTCCGATTTCTTCCATCTGGACGATATTCTCAGAGAGCCGCTGCTCGACCGAATTGATACCATTCCCGCCGAAAAAAACGGGCCTGAGTTTGGCTCCGCATTTGCAAATAAAGCCTCCGATGCCAAATGGACCATATAAGGTCTTATGGCCCGCGAAGACTGCGAAATCAAACAGATTGCTAGAGAGCTGAAGCGGGAGCAAGCCAGCAGTCTGGCTCATATCGATAACGGTCGTTGCGCTATAGGCTTTAGCCATTCGCGCGATAGTTTCTACAGGAACAACCGCACCACATACATTGCTGGCGTGAGTCATCACAACGAGCCTCGGCGGCTGGGTAGTAAAGGCATCCTCGATTTCCTCATATCGGGGCACAAACGTTTCGACATCGAAGGGCAGAACTTCGATCTTTACGCCAGTCGTTTCAGCCAAATGGAATAAAGGTCTGGTTACAGCGTTGTGTTCAAAGGGCGTGCAGTAAACGACGTCGTCTTTGGCGAGATTCAAGCCAAGGAGAATGCGGTTTAGGGCATCGGTCGCCGAAGCCGTGAAAATAACCTCGTCTGCAGGACAACCATAGAGCTTTTTCAGGTTGTCCTTTGCTGCGTTGGCGATTTCGCCGGCGGCAACGGCCAGAGCATTGCCGCCCCTACCGATATTGCCGCCGGAATTGCGATAAAAAGAATCGGCATATTCATAGACGATGCTCGGCTTCGGAAAGGTAGTCGCCGCATTATCGAAATAAGCTGTTTCTAGCATAGCTAGCAAAGCCTCCTCAGAACATCGAAAACGACCTGTCTCTTTTCCTCAGGGGAAAGAGCACCGCCCATCTCATCCAAGCACGCAAGAAGCCCGGTCTTAAGAAGCTTGGCGCGTCGGGACGGGATAACGACCGGAAATGTTTTTTCCCTAAGCACGCCGCCCTCGTCGGCAAACCTAATGCTCAGACAGACGGATTTATCTTCAGTCGTTCCCGCTTCATCGACGGTTGATTCAACCTCGGTTTTCATACCTTGAACGATCCGGAGGAAGTCATCGAACCTTTCGTCATTCCAGTCATCGATGCGAAGCGCGGTCGCCGCCTTGGCAATCCTGTTGATGGTCACGAAGTCGTCGCCTGTTGAAGTTATCACAGCTTGAAGGACTTGATTGTTGATGCCCGAATAGACGTTCGTTTGCACAGCCGGATGGGTATCAACCCAATCTCTCAAAACGGATGAAAGACTTGCATCCTGATGCGCATCGGGGCCGAACAACGCCATCAAAGCGTGCGCCAGCCCCTCGACACAGTCGCGCAGATATCCATCGCACTCGTCCTTCTCGTTTTTGAGCGCGTAAATTAAGGCGTCCGAATCGCAAGGCTCTCCAAATATCGAGGGGATTTCCTCGAATAGCAGCTTGTCAGTGTCGCAATCTATTTTTTTAATCGCCTTAAAGAAGCGCTTCCTTACCCTCGAGATGGGCTCCGCCCCGCCATGGGAGCAATCAATATTGGCATTACGGGTCATCTGAGGAAGAGCCACATACCAGAGGCGCATGGCATCGACAACGTCTGCTCGCGTAGCCCTATCGGACTTGCACCCGAAAACCCCTGCGACCTTCTTCACGTAGACCTCCATCTCTGGGGACCAGTTGAGTCTTGTCAGGCGGTAATCGCTTGGATTCTTTGCGATGTCGTCGAAGAGGGTCTCGTTAATGGGACGCTCTTCGCCATTGAAGGTTATCTTGATCTGCTCCTTGTAGCCCCTGAGAACGTAGGCAAGGTAGAGAACGATCGGGCCCATTCGCAAGCCGATGCCGAGATCGCGCCCCATCAGTTTATCGTAGAGCTCTGAAAAGGGCGTGTTGTCAGCAGTTTCTATAAAGTCCTTGATTGTATCAATGACCGCTTCAATGCCTGGCTCTGGAGCGCCGGGTTCGTTAATTGCATTCGCGATATCCTTGATGAGTCCAGTCTTCTCGAATGCGCTCCTCGCCATGGACGTCTCCTGGCCATTGCCCACGAAGCCCAGGTTTTGGGCAAGCGTAGACGCACACAAAGCCTTGAGAATCTTGGTTCGGCTGCTGAAGGCTGTTCCCGTTAGATCGTTTTTGTTGAGAGACTCGCTGATTATCCTCGGCGTTGAGCCGAAAACTTCATCGCAAAGCAGAGACAGCTCTTCGGAAAGCTTCCGTTTACGCGTAACGGCTTTCTTCTGACTCCCGTTGACGTAATAGAGGGATTGCCTCAGCTCTGGCTGAAAGAAACCCGCAATATAGCCGTTAACGATTTCTGAGTAGTCCTCGATGACTATCTCGTATTCGTTGGCAAGCGCCGCATCGTCGGCCGCCTCCTCCTTCAACTGCCTTGCGGCTTCAAGCCGGTAAAGCGCCTCTTCGATCCTCGTAAACGACCTCGGTACAACCGCAACGGTCAGCTTTTCGCACGAAAGCTCATTTTTGGCAAGGTCTTTAAGCTCAACGAGCTCATCCGGCGTCGAACAGTAGACTCCGACGACCTGACCGTCCGCTACCCAATCGTTGTCAGTGTCGAGGATATGGTCGGGCCTAGCCTCTTGCTCGCACCATTTCTTTAGCGAGGATGCACCAACGAAGCCACACTCAAAGAACCTGACCATGCCTTTATCTTCGTTGTATCGAGACGGGTACAGGGCCATATTTCCGATTTCTCGGTTAAGCGCAGCTTCGCAGCTCATCATGCTGCGGAGCGAGCCAGCTCGATTGGAAACCTCTGCATCCACATGAACGCCAGTGGTTTCCTTGAGTTTAAGATATGCGTTGCTGCGTCTCAAGTAGACGATTGAGTCTCCTTCGACAAGGCGCGTAATGGCCTCGTCGACCTCTTTTGCTCCCAATCCACAGTCACAAAAGAGGTCGAGGAGGGTCTCCTTGGTTGGCTCCACTCGATCGTATTGCGCGACCGCGTCAATTGCGGCAACGGTTTTAATGATGCGCGCCTCGAGGGAGACGGGCTCGACGCGCGAAAGGGATGCGCGAGCAAGCTCGTAAACCCTATGGAGGGGGCTCGTATACATTTCCTTGCGAAGGAGGGGTTCGAAGTAGTCGTAAATGCAGTCGGGAGTAACGAACTCTGCCGACTCCGCAAGAACCGCCGACATGGTTTTGTCGCCTTCGGCGCACAGGAAGGTGAACAGGGTTCTCTCGTTCTGGGCAACTTTCTCAGACAGTTTCGGGAGCAAGAACGCCGTCAACGGATGCAACGGGTAGCAACCACGCACAACGATGTCGGACACACTACTCGCGAAGAGTCCATTATGAACGTAGCGTCCCTCGATTCGCGATAGAAGCACTTCATGATCGCAGCGCCAACGGCTCCACTTCGTGGAATCCTTGATGATCGCCGAAGACATGAGCTCGTAGGACTGGTTCTCGTCGTCAGACATTTCGATTTCTTCAAAGCGACCGGACACGCCACGCCAGCCATCAACCTTCTCTTTGGGCAGGTCGGCGTCAATGTAGTTTGAGATGCTTTTGTGGCTAATAAGCAGAAGATGTAGCTGTTTTTCTGCGCCGCTCCTGTTGCATGCCTCGGCGAAGTCCTGAAGAAGCCTCGTGTCTTCAACGGTGGCTCGTCCTATACTCGTCTCTAGATACTTGCTGAATTCATCGTAAACGACATAAAGTCCGCTAACGCCGCGCTCGGCAAGGCTGGAGAGCACCTGCTCGTATACGGAAAGCACGTCTGCCCCGTCGAGCACATCAAACGTGCTACCCGAGGTCAAGCTTGGGTAAGCGGCAACGAATTCTTCATACGTATCGGTTTCAAGGGCGCGCAATTTTGCGACAGTGGTGCCGTAGGTCAAGCCTGTAAGCTCTTCATATCGTTTCAGCGTGCTCGGATAATCGCGATGCCATCTGTCAAGTACTTTAATTGCGCCGTCGTAATTCGTCGAAGGCATAAGATCGGTGGAATCGCAAAGCTTCAGAGCATTTCTGAGCGCGAAAAGAAGCGAGTGGCGAAGATCGGACGTGCTTCCCGAAATAACGACAGGAAGCAAGCGCTGGCCATCTTGAACAAATCTATCGAAGGTCTCCGCAAAACCGCTGTTCCTACGCCTGTATGCGTTTGTAATCCCCTGAAATACTCCGGGGTCTTTGCACCACATCGCCATCAGCGCCGCGAGCACGACATGGGACTTACCCTTGCCGTAGGCGCCGACGAGCAGCTTTGCCCGCTGATTAGAAGGGGTAATAACATCGCCCAAGATGCGCTCAAGGTATCGACAGACGGAATCGGTGGGAATGAGACCTTCGATTTTCTCTTTGGAACCGAAGTCGAATTCGATGTTTATCGATGTTTGAAAGTCCTTGTTGGGGATGACCATATCTTTTAGGTTCACGGGAGCGCTCCTAACCAATAATCTCGTAATAGCGCTCGAGGCATGCGTTTGCAGACATGCCTGGCTCATTGAGACGAACGACGTCAAGGCCGGCAGTGCGATTTATGCGGACATAGCCTTCACCCTCAAGTTCGTAAAGCTTGCCAAGAAGCGCCACGGCGTCAAGGTTGAAAACCCTTCCGGGCGAGCACGGTGCATCGAGCAAGTCGGCGAGCCTTATCTCTCGTCCGAGAGGGCTGTCCATACGTTCTTGAAAATCCACCATCATGCAGATGCAATAGAGCACCAGCAACGCAGGAAGCATGGCAGGATTAGCGCTCGTTTTGCGAAAGCTTCTTGCGCTGCGGCTCTCAATGCCCACAAGGCCGAGTTCGCCGAGGGGACAATCGATAACGCTCTCAGGCGAGACTCCCTTCTTGCCGGCATAGCCGTGCGCGACGTAAGTGTTGATGATGCAGTTGAAATCGTCCTCGAGCGACTTAAGGGACACATCCTTCTTGTCGTTATAGGTGAAGATGTAGCGCTCAAGGGCGCGAGTAAAATCCTTTCGCGTAAAAACACTCATACCGAACTCATTGAAGAAGAAATACCAGGAAGCGGCATCCTCTGAGGCGGATGCGAGGTTGCAGTGAAGCGCCCAAAGCGTACCGATTTCCTCGGTGTACGGGTCTTTTTCATAGATAAGTTTGCCTAGCGGTGTAAGAACGTGCTCGCGATTGCGAGATCCCTTCTTGTAGTCCACAAGGCCAAGCGTCTGCATCCAATAGCGCAGCGCCACGACTTGGTTTGAGCCCAAACCTAGCTCGTCCATCGCGGACTTGCTGTTGCTTGGCATAAGAAGTGCAGCATTATCGGGATTCGCTATTGTGCGAAGTCCTTTTCCGAGCCATCCTTTGCGCGCGGCAAAAGACTGGTGTGCCTTGAACTTCATCTGCATGACGTTACTCTTCCTTGGTTCTGAGGTACTTGCGCATGAGGCAACCACCCTCAAGATACTTATCGGTTACGCACTGTCGACAGTGCACGCATTTCTGCGGGTCAATTTGATAGCCGTCCGACGTAATGTTAATCGCGCCAAAACGACACAGGCCTTCACATTTGAGGCACTTCCTGCAAGCATTGAACTTAACGACTTGATACTTCGCCATGCGCTGCAACGTCTCGGCATCAGAAGCCTTTAGCACGCGCACTTTTGCGGCGTACTCGTAGCCAGGTTGCGCGAAAGGCATAACGGAGATAAGTGGCTCCCTCGTGCGGTGGTCGACGATGACCTTCTCGTCGAGTAGCGGACGGCCGAGGCCGGGTACATAATCGCCTATGGGCGTCATTAGGCCCACCAATTCGTCTGAGTAGGGCCTCTCAAGCGAGAAGATGGTCGCGCTGTCCTCGGTGGCGCAGTGACTCGCCTCAACAAGAACAGAGCTTGCAGCGGCAAGACCGTTGCCCCCCTGGCGCGCTTTCCACTTACCCGTGTCGACGTATACCTCCGGGTCCGGTTTACCGATGCGGCGAGCAAAATCAACTAGGAAGCTGCGCCATTTAGCCGCAGCTTCTGGCATGTAGATTTGAGACAGGAATTGGGCTCGCGCGTTGTTGTTCGGACAGCACCAGCAGCCCACGCGCTCATAACCGAGACGGTAGGCATCGTTAAAATCGATTTTTTCGCCAAGTATGTACAACCAAACGTCAAGGTCATTCCAATAGAAAATTGGCGCCGCAACCGTCTGTCGCTGAATCTTGACGGACTCGGCGCTGTCCTCAATACGATTATACTTGCTGCGAGAGACCGACTCTCCCTTGCGAATGCCGTAGAAGGTCAAAATAGGCTCATCGCCGAAAAGCCCCTTAAATGCTCGCGAAATCGGCCCCGTTTTGAACATCGAACAACACCACCGCATCATTCGTGCTGGCGGACCGATGACCTCGGCCATATCGTAAAAATCCTGTTCGTGGTTACGCGCAGTCTTGAAAATCGCCAAAGGATGGCTGGCACGAAAGCGCTTTGCATACTCGGTAGTACTAGGAAACTCGAGCGTAGTATCGCCGAATATATGAACAAGGTAAGGGTCGCTCAAGGCGCGAACAGCGATATCGGCGGTTACGGTCGAATCCTTGCCGCCCGAAAAAGAGACAACGAGGTTTTCCTCAGGGTAATCCTTGGAGGCATCGACAACGAAAGAGCACGCCTCGCGCACGATGGCATCGAGATGCTCACGGTTCGCTTCAACGAAAACATCGACGTAGCGATCGAATGCATTGTAGCTATTCTTCTTGGCATATTCATCAATCTGCGACCTGACCTCGATTGGGTCAGAGGAAAGAAATTCGGCAACCGTAATGTTCATTGCCTTGCCATTGACGTAATAATTGCTTCCCGAAGCCCACACGGATTCATGGATATACGCAAGGGGTTTCCCCGTCATTACCTCAAAAAGCAGTCTTTCCTCAGGAAAGACTGGGCGCATGTCTGTACAAAGGTACTTTGCCTCGTGTCCACAAATCGGACATTCGATTTTTCGGCCCCCCGGGATGTGAATCAACGGGATGCTGCAGCTGTCGCACCAATAAACGACATGAGGAGCTTCTTCGATTGTCTCTCCGCAGCATTCAGGGCATGTACCACTATCGGTGAAGCGGTTACATTTTGTGCAGTACATTGACCCTCCTTTTAAATACTTCAGCCCATTGGATGCTAACATCCAATGGGCTGAAGTATAGCAGACAATCGAGAAAAGCAAAAGGAGCTCGCACTAAACGGCAGAAAGAATAATTGTAACAGTTTATCAAAGCAGAGAAGAAAATCAAGGACCTTATTCAGCACTATCTATCGCTCAGAGCTTTGCCGAAGCAAATCAGCGGAGGCGCGTGCATCGCGCCGCTCGTCTGTCTCCTCGTCGCGCAATTGACTCGTTCAGTAGACCGTGTCCCAACGGATGGGTACCATTTACCCGGGTGCACCTGGGGCAACGGGTCGACAGGTCCGTGCAAGGCCGCTCGCAGAACACGCAACATTAAACACGACAGAAGAGGCGAACGACAGATGCCGGACCTCAGACGACAGCACCGCGGAAGACGAGCATTCCGACCACAACCGAACAACTCCAGCTATTAGGCAGGCGCCCACATGGGCGCCTTTTACTTTTCAGAGACTTAGCTGCCAGCTAAGCAACGCGTCTCATTGCCGTTTCGTAGAGGCCCGACCAGCTCGACCCACCTCAACCCGTCTCCGCTCCCGTCATGCGCGCGACGCACCATCAGGCGGTTCAATCGTCGTGCAGACGAAAACGCACACGGGACCGTGCAGGCACATCGCGCGGAAAGATTGGAGGAACCATGGCGCACGCGACGAAATGCCCGGCACCCGAGGGCAATCAGGGCCACCGGCATCGCACTGGCGGCGGCTACGGGCGCAGGCGGAGCACTCGCATACCGCAAGCGCAAGGCGGCCGGCACAAGCAAGGACGAGGCGGCCGAAGAGTCGGAAGGGTAGCGGCACCGCATCGACACCGAACCGGAGGCCTTGGGCGAGCGCCCAGGGCCTCCCCTGCAAACGGGGGAGGAAATGAACAAAAGGAAAGCCGCCACGACGCTCACTGTCGCCGTGGCGTTGCTGGTGCTGGCGACCCTCACCGTCCTGCCGCAGCCCGAGAGAAACCCGTACGGGATGCATGAGGTCGTTGCTGTGGAGGAGGACGCCGCCGAGGACGAGCGAGAGGCAGAGGGGTAAGCGGACCGACTTCGCCGACGCAGCGGAGCTCAGCGCCTACCTCGGGGAAAAATTGACCCGGTGCGAGGTCGTCCTGAAAGAGCCGACGGACGTCGAGCAGGACTGAGCCTTCGTGACCTGCAGCTACCAGACGAGCAATTCTCGCACCGTGGTCTATGCGAAGGAGGTGAAGGGATGGGATTCGCGCCCTTCGGAATAGGGCTCCTCATGGAGCTTCTTACACTCACGGCCTACGCCTGCTACGCAGCCGGCGACGACCGGGATTGAGCACGGAGCAAACAACAAGCAGCAACCGAACACAGCGCTCAAAGCCCCTCACAACGAGGCAACATCCATGCTTGTTGGCGTCTATAAGACGCCAACGCCCTCTGTCTGGTATTCGTCCGTCGCATACGGTAGGATAATTACAAACGAGGCAGATTCCACGCGAGAATTACATCCCTTATAGAGAATGCAGCTCTCGAAACCAGGAGAAGAAGATGGACGACGAAACAGTCGATTCAGGCCATATGAAAAATAGTGGCCTTTTAGGCAGGTTGGCAGCTGGTGTTGTAGATGCCGCGGATGCGGGTGCAAAAGCCGTGAACGCTGGCGCCGAGGCGATTAAGGCCGGAGCAAAAAAGACCCACCAGGCATTCGGAGGCGAATACGGAGAAATATTTGAGGGGAACCTTGTCGCCGATGATGGCTCGTATATCATGCCGAATCCAGTGCTCGACGAGCGAGAGTTCAACGAAATTGAAACCCTCGCAAAACGCTACGAGAAGCTTACCTCACCCGGTGTCCTCGCGAAGGCCGGTAGGCAGATCGGCGAAGCGGTGCCCGCGCCCGTGAAGGCCCTCGCCAATAAGGCCGGGAAGGCCGCGACGGACACTCTCAACGGGCTGACTGAGCAAGAACTTATGGCAAACGCCATCAAGGTGGCAGCAGAAGGATTCGGGGAACTCGAGAAGCAGGCGGCGAAGGCGAGCGTCAGCAGGGAGTACGTCATTTCCCGCATCAACGAGGGCAAGCAGGAGCAGAAGGTCTCCTCGCTCTCCGAGATATGCCTGCTGCGCGCCTACGACGTCGCTGCAGTGTCCGCGAACGAAAGGCTGTACCACATGGGCATAGCTCTCGCCGAAGGCGGAGGCACGGGCGCCGCGGGCTTCTGGGGCCTGCCCGCCAACCTTGCCCTTAGCATGCTCATCTACTTCAGAGCCGTCCAGTCGGTCGCTATGTTCTACGGCTACGACGTCAAGGACGACCCATCCGAGCTCGTTGTCGCGAGCGAGGTGTTCCAGAGCGCCCTCGCTCCCAAGGCCAAAGTCGACGCCACGAGCGAGTACATCGGCAAGGTTCTCGTCTACGCGGAAGCAGCCGTTGTCAAACAGGCCGCAAAAAAGGGCTGGTCGGCGATGGTCAAGCAAGGCGGCGGTGCCCTCGCGATAGCCCAAATCCGCGCGCTTGCCAACGGCGCTGCCCGCAAGGCAGTCGAGAACGGCGGCAAGAAGGCGCTCGAGGCCGGAGTCTTCAAAAAAGTGCTTACCCAGATTGGGCAGAAGATGACGCTCGAGACCGTCGGAAAGATGGTCCCCGTCATCGGCGCGGGCTTCGGGGCGCTGTTTGACACTGCGCAGATGAAAAGAATCCTGGACTTTGCGGATCTCTTCTATCACAAGCGCTTCATCATCGAGAAAGATCAACGCGCCCGCGCTCTCGTGGAAAAGAGACCCGAGTCGCCGGCGTCAGAGGACCCCGCGGAGATGGAAGAAATCGCCTTGATACCCAACCAGAACAGGGGCTCGACTCCATAGCTGCACAGCTTCTCAAGATCGGCTTCGGGGACGGCAAGAGCTTCGTTTCCTCGCCTGCATGCCTCGAGGTTGCACTCGAAGCGCTCGCAAGGGGTGCGGAGGCGGAGACGCTCGCCGAGATTGATGAGGTGCTCGGCGACGCGGATGCGCGGGAAGCTGCCCACACCGCGCTCTTCGGCGAGCCCCCTGAAAATGAACTGCCTCCCGTTTCTTATGTCCAAGAAATGGGAGGCAGTTCAATAGCGGGTGGTTTTGTGTGTTGCACGCTAATCTCACTCAACAGGCTAAAGTCCTGAAAAAGCAGGCGCCATTATGACGCCTGCTCAAAAGCACGAGAAATAGATACAAAAATGGCATAGTCAGGACATTCGCATTGAAACAACTACCAACTACACAACCTTCTCAACTCTACGCAAAACCCATGAATG
>ERZ773197.761-NODE-761-length-24222-cov-5.236976_pt1 | contig 24222 bp, 33 predicted proteins | sample MGYA00580999_ERZ773197 | MGnify/ENA primary metagenome ERZ773197 (study PRJEB29015, sample SAMEA2738166) | human oral metagenome | biome: human oral; feature: human-associated habitat; material: saliva | place: China | collected 2185 ...
GTGAACTTTGTTATGACACACCAATCACAGATGATGTGATCGGATATTTAACAAGCGATGAGGTATACGATTTACTAGATAGAATTGAGCAATTATAAGGGGTGAGTATTATGTCAAAATCACCATGCAAAAATTGTACAGATCGTTATGTAGGCTGTCATAGTAAGTGCAAGCCGTACATAGAGTTTACTCAAATATTAGTAGCCTATCGTGAGGCTAAAGAATATAAAGGCGATGTGATTGGATATGTAAAAGACAGCAATATACGCATTCGCCGCAGAGCTAATAAGCCTGTGCGAGCGTGGCAATAGGGGGGGGTATATGAAACTGGTATATGCTGGCAACTGGTTCGCTCTTGGTGCTTGTATATATGGCAGTAAAAGCCCAGATGAGGCATTACAAGAGCTAGGGTTGAGAAAGCCGCATAAAAGACGACTTGGCCGTACTGATATTGATGTAAACGAATTAATTCGCTTACGAAATGAGGGCTTAACTATACGAGCAATAGCTGCTAAGTGTGGAGCGTCATTCTGTGCGGTAAGAAAACGGCTTTTAAATGCAGGTGTTAAATTGGAAAGGTTGAAATGAAAGAGGCTCTAATAAAAGGCTTAAAGTCAGATGAATGGTATACACCACTCGAAACAGTAAGAACTATGCTCGAGATATTTCCACCGCCTAAAGGTGCGAGGGTGCTGCTACCATTCGACACAGAGAAAAGCAATTTTACAAAAGTAATCACTAAAGAATATGATCAGTCGGCTATATATGGCATTACTGACTTTCTAACAAGTCAATATGAGTTTGATTATCTAATATCTAACCCACCATATAGCAACAAAGACGAAATCATAGCTCGGTGTATAGAAACACGAAAGCCATGTGTACTGGTTTTACCCATAGATACACTGGGGGGGTACAAAGGCATAAGTTATTTAGTCAAACAAACATAAGCATATATGTGCCGACTAAACGAGTTAAATTCATAAGCGAAACAGGCGAAAATAAAAAGACGCCTGCACATCATAGCATTTTCGTTATGATTAACGCACCGAAAACAGATATTAAATTCGAGTATCAAATGAAATGAGGTTAATATATGAAATCACTTTTAAAAAGCATATTTATAGTATCCATTTTTATTATGAAAATTGAGAGCGTTGCGCTCTCGATTGCCTTAGTACTTTGGTTAGTTGGACTATTCGGTGTAACTGGTGGCGATGTATTGAGAGTACTTGCAGCGTTCCTCGGTACGTTTACAGTATCGCTTGTATCGTTTGTTATCGCTGATATGAAAAAGTGAGGGCAACGTGATAAACGCAGAGGAATTATACAAACATGGCTTTGATGAGTTCGAGGTACATGAATATCTCAAAGGCACGAGCTTAATTTTAAAATGTGCCGATTGGATCACTAACAAAGAGCTCGATGTAGCTTTAAATTATGCTCGAAAGATTGCTAAGAATAAGCCTTATAGAGTGTTTATTAAGGTTAGAGATAGCTTGGGTTATAAGGTGCTAGAGGTTATGGATGTAATCGACCTTAGATTATTGGATAGTAAAATTAAACTTACCGATAACAGCTTTATGATTGGTAAGCGGTTAAAGGTAGTAATGAGATAAAGAGGGGGAATATAAATGCCGAATTGGTGTGAAGGTTGGGTTAAGTTTAGAGGTTCGAGAGAAAATTTAGAGGAATTTATCAGAGGTGAGTTTAATGGCGCAGAGCCAGAGTTGAGCTATGGCGAGTTAATGCCAAACATTCCAGATAAATATATATTTTTAAACTCATTAAGACGTGCTTATGTCGAGTGTAATAATGATTATGATGATTATATTTATTTAAATGATGATAATATCGGAATTTTTGCTATAAAAATAAAAAATGCGTGGAATGTTATAAATCAAGGGTATGACAACTTAGCCAAAAAGTATAAGTTGGATATTAAAGGAAAGTGCTACGAGCGAGGAATGGAATTTATAGAGGAATTTGAATATAACTCTAACGGTGATGAAATTCTTTATAAGGTACATGAGTTTACAAATTATCAATGGGAATGCGAATGCCCTACATTAGGTGGTTAAAGGTTGATTATATGCAAATAAAAAGCAGCGATGATCTCGCTATTAATGGGAAAGCTGGAACACTTAAGCCAGCCCTTGTAGAGAGGGGAAATGAAATATTTATTATCTGGTATGACGGCGATTTTGATTTAAGATTTAAGTTTAAAAAAGAATTTCTTAACAATATACCAGAGGAAGTTTTAGAAAGCCTAATAGGATATATACAAATGAGATTTGATAAATTTATCGGAAGGGAGTACTCAGATGAACGATAAAGAGGGCCGTAACTGGCTATTACAAAAATTATATGATAGAGGGTTTAAGTATATTTTTCATTCTGGCGTTTTTGGTGGATATTTAGCTACAAAACAGCAGCCAACAACTAAAGATAATCGTACATATATTGAGGGCAGCTTTGAGCGAATTGACGTATTAAGTGATTTGATACCAGATTTTAATGAGCCGAATTATCTCGATATTGGTAAGTATCTCGGTATTATTGATTGGAGCAAAATTCCAGTAGATACGCCGATTATCGTAAATACTGCATACGGCGTACATAAGCGGTATTTTGCTGAATATAAAAATAATAGAGTTGTGTATTTTAATGGCGGCGCAACGAGCTGGAGTGCAAAGACAGGAATGATTGCAGATGTTAAACCTAGTGATGTAAGGCTAGCAGGTGGCGACAATGAAAACTAATACTTATATCGTTACTCTCGAGAGCGGCCATTATATATGGACTCGAGAGGATGAAATACACAGCTTAAAAGAGGCAAAAGCAGCAGGCATAAAAGAGGCTCTAAGATGTGGCAAGGATATTTTTTATCTAGTGCCTTGCTCTCAATGGTGGCCTCATACTGCTGGAATGGCTGATTATTTAATCGATGAGGTAGATGAGCAGCTAAGGGATGAAATTTTTGACTATGGAACGCTTGACGATGTGCGAGCAGAGGAAATAGAGGAACTCGACGCAGCGCTCGATAAACTAATTCGTCAATGGCTTATAAGAAATAAACGCATACCGAACGGCGTATATTTTGAGGATGAAATTATTTACAAGGTAGTAAATGGAAAGGCGTTAAAACTTGGAAAATCAATATAACAATGATCACGAGAAACGCCTCAACTACATAACATGGGTTATATTCATAAGCTCTATCGTATTTAGCATTCTAATTACATTAGGCATGCTTTTATTGTTAGCTGCTGGCGTGCATTATATCTGGGGGTGATTGAATGGAATGTAAGGGGCGTACTTTTACCGAGTCAGAGGTAGAGGCTATTGTAAAAATTGCAGCAGAAACAGCAGCACAAACGGCCTTAACCGAATTTAATCGGCGTAACGAGGATATGCTCGCCAAGAAAAACGAAAGGGCCTATAAGAACACTACAACGCTACTCGAGGGCTACACAGCTATGAAAGCACATTGTCAGAGTGCTATTGCAAAGGCAGAGGATGCGCTCACACCTAGCGACTTACAAACAGTATTGTATGAGGTTTTTAATCGCAGGGGACTGCTGCAGATTGAGACTATTCTCGCAAGTAAACGGCGTACCGAGCTTATTATTGAGCATATAGACAAAATGCTCGATGTATACCGCACTAACTGCATTAACAACGGCAAGCATTATTGTGAGTGCGTGATTGATAGATATATCAACGATTTAACAATTGCAGAAATAGCAGAAAAGCATAATACAGTAGAGCGAAATGTCTATAGGTGGCTCGATAAAGGGATAGATGATTTAAGCATATATTTATTTGGGGCTTATGCTCTATAAAATGTCAAAAAGCTGTCATATTCAGCACTATTAGAGTGTGGTATTATGATAGTGGTAAAAGGTGCTTGAACTATTAAGTTTACGTTTCATTTTATCCTCCTTTCTTATAGACATACTGACAACGCAAGAACACCTCGGCAGAGATTAGGGTACTCTGTTCGAGGTGTTTTTGTATTTACGCATAAAAAGAGGTGAGATCGTGGCAGCAAAAACTAAAAAGACAGAGCCAAAGAAAAAGAAAAGGCTAGGCCGTACGCCTAAATATGAAACGTGGCTAGAGCCAGACAATTTAATAAAGCTCGAGGGCTGGGCACGAGACGGCCTCACAGATGAGCAGATAGCGCATAATATCGGCATTAACAGAACCACTCTATACGCATGGAAAGCTAAGTATACCGACTTTTCCAACGCATTAAAAAGAGGTAAAGAGGTAATCGACATATTAGTAGAAAATGCGCTGCTTAAAAGTGCTATGGGCTATAAGTTCGACGAGGTAGTAAAAGAGCGTATCTATAACCCAGAAACAGGCGAAAGCGAGATAGTAGAGGTTAAACGCACTACTAAAGACGTGGCGCCTAACTCTACATCATTAATATTCTGGCTTAAAAACAGACAGCCAGCTAAATGGCGAGATACTAAGAATATCGACGCAGCCGTCGAGGTGAAAAACCCATTCGAGGGCATAGATACGGCTGATATTAAAAAGCTCATTGATGAGGAATAAGCTCAATCTGTATACAGCTATGAAAAGGGGGTGAGGGTGTGCAGGTTCGAGATAATAAAGAGAAAATCATACAACTGGCTAAAAGGGAACTCGCTCGGCGTGAGTTTTTCTATTACTGCAATCAAAAGGCAGGCGACTTTTATAAGAAAAGCCGTAAATACTTAGTTGACTTATGCGACGAATTAGAGAGCTTTATCAAGGATGATAATTATAACGTGCTCATTATGAACCTGCCCCCATAGCCTCGGCATGGTAAGAGCCGTACTGCGCAGCTGTTTGTACAATGGTTGTTTGGTAATAACCCAGCGGCTAAGGTAATGACTGGCTCATATAATGAAACGCTCTCTAAAATGTTTAGTAAATCAGTTAGAAATGCTATACAAGAGAATAAAGCCGATGAGGATATAACTGTATTTAGCGATGTATTCCCTACTGTGAGCGTTGCTGTAGGCGACGCACAGGCTCATTTATGGAGCTTAGAGGGATATACTAACTCATACCTTGCAACCTCGCCAACTGGTACAGCTACAGGCTTTGGCTGTTCGCTCATGATCATTGACGATATTATAAAGAACAGCGAGGAAGCCTACAATGCCAGCGTGAAAGAAAAGCATTGGGAATGGTTTACAAATACCATGCTTTCACGGCTCGAGGAGGGCGGCAAGATTATTATTATCATGACTCGCTGGGCAAGTGATGATTTAGCAGGCAGAGCAATAGAGCATTTCAAGGATGATACTCTATTCAAGGCGAAAGTAATCACCATGAAAGCCTTGCAAGATGACGGCTCTATGCTTTGTGATGAGGTGCTTTCTAAAGCCTCGTATCTATCTAAAGTGCGAGCTATGGGCGAGGATATTGCCAGCGCCAACTATCAACAGATACCGATTGACTTAAAGGGCTGCCTTTACAGTCAAATACTTACATATGACACGTTGCCAATAGATGATAAAGGCAACGTGTTATTTTCATGTATCAAGAATTACACAGATACCGCCGATACTGGTAGCGACTACTTGGCTAGTATCGTATACGGCGTATATGACAATGAGGCCTATGTGCTTGATGTGGTATACACCAAAGACGCTATGGAAACCACAGAGCCAGCGGTAGCCGATATGCTGCATAGAAACGGCGTAAATGTGGCTGATATAGAAAGCAACAACGGCGGCCGAGGGTTTAGCCGTAACGTGCAGAATATACTCAAACAGAAATATAACTCGAATAAATGCACGATTAACGCATTTCATCAAAGCGGCAATAAGATAGCACGCATTCAGTCTAATGCAACATGGGTTATGAACCATGTATATATGCCTAAGAATTGGCGTGATAGGTGGCCTCAATTCGCTGCCGATGTAACAAAGTACCAGCGAGAGGGCAAGAATGCACACGATGACGCACCAGACGCTTTAACAGGCATAGCCGAGAAAATCAATGCGCCGCAGGTTCGCAGCGGTAGAATTAATATCAACTAGAAAAGGGGTAACATGGCAACAACTTATAATAACCCTCGATTAGAGGAGTATGAGCTGCTACACGACGCATACTATGGGAGTGGTATGTTCGCAAGTGGCGCAGCAGTTACAGCGCACGCTCGAGAAAGTACGCAGTCAATCGATTTCAGACGCAAAATAGCGTATTACTTAAACTATACAGGGCCTATCTTAAATGCCTCTGTAGATCCAATCTTTAAAGATGAAATCAAGCGAGAATATGGTAACTCTGTATTATTCGATGAGTTCATTAACGATGTAGATAGACAAGGCACTACGCTGCAGGAGTTCATAGAACAAAATGCTATTGCAGCCAAGCTCTATGGCGTTATGTATATCGTAGTGGATAACGTGAGCGAGTTCGGCAATTCGTTGGCTGATACATTGGCCAATCGTTCTATGCCTTACTTGACAGCAGTCGAGCCTAAAAACGTAGTGAATTATGAGTTCGATGATAACGGCAAGCTCAAATTATTTACGTATGCAAGCTATTTAAAGAACGCCGACAGCTCAATCAAAACACACTATCACACATGGACGCCTACAGAATGGGCTATCACAGACAAAGACAATAAAGTAATCGGCAAAGGTGAGCATAATATCGGCCGCATTCCTATTGTTCAATGGTTCGGTAGAGCAGCACGCAAGCGTGATATTCTACCACCGCCAGAGTATTTAAGTATCGCCAAGACTAACGCCCATGTATATAACCTATGCTCTTTGCTATCTCAAATTCTTTATAATCAAACATTCTCTATCTTAACTATGCCAGTCGATAATAACGGCTTGCAAGATGTAACTATCGGTACTGATAACTTGCTCGCATATCCAGCAGAGGCAGGTAAGGCACCGAGCTTTATTGCACCAGATAAAGGCCCAGCCGAGGTACTTATGGCTCAAATCGATAAGCTCATCAATGAAATGTATCGCATGAGCGGTATTGATAGCGTTATCGGCGTACAGCAAGCCAAGAGTGGCGTGGCTAAACAATGGGATTTTGAGCGTACTAATCAAAATCTCGCAGCCTTTGCAGTACGCTGTGAGAATGCAGAGTATGATATTATCGAGCTCTATCGACTATGGAGCGGCGATAATATCGAGTACAGCTGCGATTATCCTCGTGATTTCAAAGTGAATGATGTAACAGAAAGCCTTACACAGGCACAGCAAGCGAAAGACCTCGATTTTAAATCTGATACTTTCGACAATGAAATCTTAAAGAAAGTAATTGACGCTTATATGCCTAACCTTGAAATCGATACTAAAGATATGATCGTTAAAGAGGCACAAGCGGCAGCCGATGAGGTAGCTCAAAACAAAGCCTATAGCGATGAGGGCGTAGACGATGAAACAGACGAGCCAAACGCTTGATGATATTCTCGAGAAATTCGAGAGCATGGTGCGTGAATTAGTAGCGCTTGGATATTCAGCCGATAAGGCCGTTAAAATCGCTTATAAGTCTTATCCTATTATGGAAATGCTAGAGGCCCCTCTTACGGCCGATATGGTGGAAAATTTCAACAAGGCCTATCATAGTGTACTTACACCGCTCTCGGTGGCAGGGCATAGGCCTTTTAATTACACAACTCAATCAATCAGCGAGGCTATGCAAGCAGCTTGGGCTAGCGACGGCTTAAAGCTATCTAAGCGATTACATCGTAACGCTCATAAAGTGCAACGAGAGGCCGCAGAGGTTATAAAGCAATCTCTAAAACGTGGTAAAAGTACTCGTGAGATAGCTCGCTCTATATTCGAGGGTTATGGCAAGGGTGGCATTATCGCTACTGATAAATTGCCCAAACATATAGAACGGCTTAGAATGTTAAAGCCGCCTCAATCACTCAACGATGAGGAGCTTGCTCACTTTAAGCGTGTAATTAGACGCACAGAGCGGCAAGTAAGGCAGAATACAACGCCGAGCCTACGAGCTGCCTATTCTGAACTCATTCAAGCAGTAGATGAGGGCAACGCTATAGACCTTTCGAGGGCTGTTACTGTGGCGGTGCAAGAAAAGGCACGATACAACGCCGAACGAATAGCTCGGACGGAAACAGCTCGAGCATACGCCGACGGCCAAATGCTACGTTATAAAGACGATGAGGATGTAGTCGCTCTCAAATGGGTGGTATCAAGTAGGCATCCTCGGTATGATATATGCGACTTTTACGCTAATGCCGATTTATATGGCTTAGGTAAGGGCGTTTATCCAAAAGATAAATTTCCAACGCTGCCAGCTCATCCGCATTGTATGTGTAGAGTATCGCCTGTATTTGATTTTGAGGTTGATATAACCAAAGCGAAAGACAATACAGACGAGGGCGGTAAGCAATATATAGAGTCAATTTCTCGTGATCATAGAGAAAAATTGCTCGGCATAAGCGGCAGTAAAGAGGTTAAAAGCGGTAAAGCTAACTGGAAAGACTACGCAAGGGGCTGGAATGGTGAAACATTCGAGCCTAGAGAACCAAAGAAAAATACATAATTTAGACCTACAGGCCTATGCAAGTGAATGCATGGGCCTTTTTATATTGCTATTGATTAGGGGAGCCGAAAGATAGCGAAATTCATGACGAAAAGGAGAAAGACTCATGACTTTAGCAGAATTGTACACAAAACTTGAAAATCTCGAGGGTGGTAAGGAACTTATCGAGGGCTTTAAAAGCGAAATTTCTCGTATTAACGAGGGAGCGAAAGCTGACAGACTCAAATTCGAGAAACAGATTACTGATTTAACTACAGCACGTGATGAGTTAAAAGGTAAGGTTGACGAATACGAGGCTCACAAAGGCGAAAAAAGCCCAGAAATCATGGCTTTAGAGAAACAAATTAAAGGCCTTACAGATAAGTACGAGCAAGCAGAGGCAGCTCGCCAAGCAGAGATTGAAAAGCGTACCAATTCCGAAATCAGCGCTCAAACAATCGCAGCGCTAACAAAAGCTAATTGTACAGACGCCGAAACATTCAGCAAGCTCATAGCTGGACAGATTACAGTACAGCAAGACGGCACCTATGGCTGGACTAAAGAGGACGGCACAATCGGCACTATCGAGGAATGCGCTACAGCATTCTTAGCTGACAAGCCTTATGCGGTTAAAACTACGCAAAATGGCGGCAGCGGTGCAGGTGCAGGTAATGCGAATGATGGCAATAGTCAATTAGCTGAAATGTACAAAATCGCAGGTATTAAACCACCTAGCGAGGCTTAATTATTTGATTAGAAATGAGGTAATAATCAATGGCAATTAACATTTTAACTATGGCTCAAAATTTCCAAACAGTACTAGACCAACAAATGCAAGTTGCTGCTACATCTGGCTTTATGGAGGTAAACGCTGGCGAGGTTAAATATAACGGCGGCGATACTGTTAAAATTCCTACTCTTTCCGTTGACGGCTTGGCTAATTATGATCGTGATAACGGCTATAATCGTGGTGCTGTATCTTTGACTTACGAAGATTTCAAACTCACTCAAGACCGTGGCCGTAAATTCTCTCTTGACGCTATGGAAGTTGATGAAAGCAATTTCTTGGCAACAGGCACAAATGTTATGTCTACATTCCAATTAGAGCAAGTAATTCCAGAGGTAGACGCTTACCGCTACTCTAAAATTGCTGCTCTTGCTAAACAAGGCAACCGTAAAACAGACGCTTTTACACCAAGCGAAGAGAACATTATCGCACAGCTTAACAAAGAAATCGTAGAAATCGAGGACTTAGTAGGTGAAACAGGCGACTTAGTAATCGTAATGAGCACTCGTGTTCAATCTATCTTGAATAGTGCTGCAGGCGCTAAAGGCTTGCTTGATGTAGGTAACTTTGAACACGGCGCATACAATACTCGTGTACGTACTTATAATGGTATTCCTATTATCGCTGTACCTAGTGCTCGCATGAAATCTCAATACACATTCAATGACGGCAAAACCGCAGGCCAAGAAAAAGGCGGCTTTAAAGCTGATACAGCAGCAAAAGCTATTAACTGGATTATCATGTCTAAACGTGCTGCTATTGCTGTATCTAAAACTGATACAATGCGTATCTTTGATCCAACAATTAACCAACAAGCGAATGCTTGGGGTATTGATTACCGTAAATTCCATGATGTATGGGTGCCAAAAAACCGCCTAGCTACTGTATGGGCTAACTTTGGCGCATAATTAGGGGGTAAAGCATGGGAAAATATAGACTTATCCGACTGAATGAGGTTCGATATACAGATGATGAGTATACTCTCGAGCTATGGCTTGATGAGGGCTTTGTATTAGAGCCTACATCCGACAATGACAGCGAGGCGGCTGCAAAACCTAAGAAAAAGGCGACTAAAGCAGCCGAAGAATAACCATGAACGCTAGAGAGGTATTTGAAAAGCGGCTAAGGCAAGCAATCAGAGCCAGCGCTCGAGAGGTGCAAGAGGAGGCACAACGCACTCACCGCTTCACCTCTAAGAGCGGCCAACTCGAAAGGGCTATAGATGTGCGCATGATTGGCGATAAGACAGCAGAGGTATATATCGACAATGATGTAGCGCCTTACGGCCCATTCGTGCATGAGGGAACACGAGCGCATTATATTTTTCCAAAGGAAAAACAGGCGTTGCGCTGGGTGCCTAGTGGTGGTAACGGCTTTGTATTCGCTAAACGTGTATTTCATAGAGGCACTAAGCCAGACCAATTTTTATATGAGGCTCTCGATAATAGCCGTGAGGCTGTTCATGATATATTCTCAAAAGCTGTCAATGTATCGCTCGGCGAGATTGCTCGAAATGTAGAGCTAGGCGTCAAGCGTACAGAGCTGCACATTAAACTGTAAGGGGTTACATATATGTTATACGAATTTCAAGAAATGGTATTCGATGATGAGCTACTAGGCCCCAACGTGCTAGAACACACCTTAAAGAAAGCAGAAAGCTGGCTGTATGTATTGGCTAAAAAGTTAGGCGTGCAAGAGGGCGATGTCATCCGCTCTTTTGTTGCAGATGAACTCGTAACACTCTACTGTTACCGAGAAACCTGCATGAATAAAGCTGCCTCTCTGATTGGCCAATATAGCCGTAATGGTTCCGATGATGATTATTACTCTAAGAAACTAAAGTATATCAACGATAGAATAGCGGTATTAGAGGCTCAAATCACAGCGGAACAGCTCACAGGGCAGCCTACTAAGTATGCAGGGTATAGAAATATACCTTTATATCGAGGTGGCTAATATGTGGCTCGAGTTATTGAATAAAATTAAATACGCATTAGAGAAAGCCGAGTTTAATGGACAAATTAAGCTGGGTTTTTTAGCGCCTCAAACGGCTGGAGTAGACTCTCTCGGAATGGTAATGCTAGGACGAGGAGAGGCAACTCCTGCCGATGAAAACGTGCATAACATGCTCAAACAAGAGTTTTATGTCGAGTGCTGGACTAAATCAGATAGTCATGAGTTCAATGTAGCTTATGAGCAGATTGCTGCTTTAGAGAGCCAAGTCGAGAAAGTAATTATTGCTTTTCGTGAGGCTTGCGGCGCACTTAATGAGGAATTTTGCGTATTACAAGAAAGCGGCTATCAGATTATCGATATTCGCTGCACAAATAAAACTGATGATCATGACAGTATGAGGCCTTTTATTGGTACTCAATACCGATTTGAGGCCAAGCTGTATGACTTAAAAGAAAATTTAAATACTAAGGGAGGTATTTATTAATGGCAGAAACAGCATTATATAAACCGGCGGCCGTAGATATGCCTACAGCAGGCAAGAACTACCTATTATATTTGAACACAGGCACAAACGAAACAACAGGCGCTAAATGGCTGTTGTTAGGTGGCCAACGCTCTGGCGACTTATCTCGTAAGGCTGACTCTATCGACGCAAGCCATAAAGGCTCTGGCGGTTGGAAATCTACGATTGCAGGCCTTAAAGAGTGGAGCTTTGCGATTGAAACATTGCTTATGCCTAAAGAGGAGAGCTTGAAACTCTTAGAAAAAGCATTCTTGAACGGCGACAATGTACACATTAAATTCGAGTACCCAGATAAAACATTCTTTACTGGTATCGCCTCTGTAACAGAGCTTTCTATCCAAACACCGCATGACGGCGTAGCGACTTATAAAGGCTCTTTGAACGGCGTAGGCCCATTATCTGAATTGCAACCAGCACCAGCTGGCATTGGTGGCTAATAGGTAGCCTTATATACCTATACTATTCCTAAATTAGCGCTAAAATAGGGGGTTTTTGAATTATGAAAAAAGTAAATTGTGATTTTTTTAAGAATGGCGAATATTTAATGTTCAATATGCAGCGCCTCATGGAGTTTGAGGCAGCTGTAGGGCAACCTATTGGGGAGCTCTTACAAATGAGTATTTGGCCTATTAATAGCATTATCACAGGCTATGCTATCGGCATGAAACAGCATAAACGCACACCTCAACAATATTATGAATTGTTTGACGAATTGCTTGCTGATGAAACCAAAGACATGAGCCTATTATCATTACAAGCGCCACTTATGCAAGCGATCATTGCAAGTGGTGCTTTGGGTTCTAAAATGTACTATCAAATGTACCCAAACGAGCTCACGCCAGATGATAAGGTAGCTATCGAAAACGAGGCCGAACAAGCAAAAAACTAGAGGGGGGCCAAGTTGCCCCCTCTTTTTCTTTATGGGTAAGAAACGCCGAGGAGATTGCCTATAGTGTATTGGAGCTCAAACCATGGGAATTTATGCGATTGCAGCCTATGGAGTATAGAAAGCTAGTCAGAGGGTATGAACGCAGGCAAAAGCTGCAGGATACAAACCGAGCTTTCTGGGTGGCCAATATTATGAACACGCAACTCGCAGAGGCAATCGAACCGAAGAAATTTATAGATATTCTATATCCGCCGACAGCAGCCGACAAACGGCGAGCCGAGGCTGATTTTATCCGAGAATTTAGAGAGGCAGGGGGTGAGATATAGATAAATGGCAGATAGCAATATTAACGTAAAAATAAGCGCCGATAGCTCGCAAGCTACAGCGGCGATAAATAAAGTTGCCAATACATTGAGCTCTGAACTACCGAAAGGGGTACAAGAGGCCAGTAATAAGGTAGCCAAAGAGGCGGCTAGTATTAGGGCTGAAATCAAATCTATTGTGGCTCAAATGAATAAAGGGCTACAGTTCGCAGGCGCTGTAACAGGCATAGGCCTAGCTGCGAATGCTGTAAAGGACGTAGCTGTAGCAGCTGCACAGACAGCCGACCAATTAACAAGCATACGCTCTCGTATCAACTTGATTAATGACGGCTCACAAACTACAGCCGAGATCATGGATAAAATATATAGCGCAGCCAATCGCTCGAGAGGTAGCTATATAGACATGGCCGACAGCGTGGCAAAGCTCAATATGCTGGCAAAAGACGCATTCAGCTCGAATGATGAGGCTATATATTTTGTTGAGCAATTAAATAAGCAATTTAAAATATCTGGCGCAGGCATTCAAGAGGCGAGCGCTGCGATGTACCAATTAACGCAAGCTATGGCGAGCGGTAAATTGCAGGGCGATGAGTTCCGCTCAATAATGGAAAATGCGCCGTTATTGGCTCAATCAATCGCTAAAGAAATGGGCATGAGCGTAGGGCAGTTAAAAGAAATGAGCTCGCAAGGGCTTATTACTGCCGATATTATTAAGAGCGCCTTATTTAACGCAGCAGAGGAAACAGACGCACGATTTGGCGAAATTCCTATGACATTCGCAGAGGTAGGGCAATCTGTACAAAATCAATTAATACAAGCCTTTCAGCCTGTACTTGAACAGCTTTCTACGTTGCCACAAAGCGGCGAGTTCCAAGCGTTCATTGAGGGCGTAGGCGTAGCTATTAGAGCCCTAGCAGCTGCAGCACAAGGCTCTATAGGTTTAATTAGTGCAGCTTTTGCAGGCTTACGTATAGCAATATCCACTATCTTGCAGACAGTTCGCAGCTTTGGCTCTTTGTTTATAACAACTATGCCGAAGATTTCGGCGGCTGTGTTGGCGGTAGTGGTAGCCTTTGCGTCATATAGGGCAGCTCTTGCTTTATGTAGCGCACAGACTGCGGCCTTGACTGTTAAGGTGGTAGCGTATCGAGTGGCAGAGTTAGCCTCGGCAGCGGCTACTAAAATTCATGCTGCGGCTATGGTAGTGATTAGGGCTGCTATGGCAGGCACGGCGACAGTATCGGCAGTACTTACGGCCTTAATGGTAGGGCTTAGAGGTGCATATATTGCTGTGCGTAGTGGTGCACTAGCGGCAGCAGTTGCTCAACGTATATTAAATGCGGTTATGAAAGCCAACCCAGTAGGCTTATTAATTTCTATACTTGTAACGCTGGTTACAGTATTCGCTACAGCAGCGGCAGCCTCTAATGGCTTTGGGGCGACATTAAGCTCGGTATTTTCTACTATCGTACATACGGCTGTTTGGGGCGTGAATAAGATTATTGACGCATTGAACTGGCTCATCGCTAAACTCAACAGCGTAGGCGATAAAGTGGCCAAATTCTTTGGCGGTACGTTTACCGCTATAGCGCAAGTTGATACTATCAGCGCAGATACAGCGCAGGACATTGTAAATACTGCTGGCGATATGGCCTCTCAAATTGTGAGTGGCTTATCTGGTGGCGGTGATCTCGACGTAGGCGGTGGTGGCGGTGGCGACACTGGCGGCGGTGGTAGCGGTAAAGGTAAAAGCGGAAAAGGTGGCGGCAAGGGCAGCAAAGGCAAAGACCTCGAAAAAGAGGCTAAACAAGTGCATGAGAAAATCTTGCAATCGTACCTTGAAATGCTCGGCAATAAGCAAGAATTGCTCGAGTTAGAGTATAAGAAAGAACTTGATGAGCTCGAGAAATCAAAAGCAGCCAATGCTAACTATCAACAAGACCTTGAACTATTAAACGCCGTGTATGCTGAAAAACGCATTAAAGCCAAACAGGAAGAAATGGCGAAAATGCGAGAAATCGAGAATAATATCCGTGATATGCGGAAAGACCTCGAGCTTAGCCTAGCGGTTAAGGATAGCACAGGCCAAGCCTCGCCTATGGTGCAATTCACTAAAGAATACACCGACGCAATAGACGCTATCGGCGACAAATGGGACAAGTACAGCGATGACTTTGTACAAATGGATAAAATGCAGCAACAGCATTTTATTGACACACTGAAAGAGCGAGGCATTCTGTTTGAAATGACAGAGGACGGCAGGGTTAGCTTTGAAAAGCAAAAGACTGAGGAATTGCTTGCTGTTCATCGAGATTATAACGATAAGTACCTAGAGTTACAGCGCACAATGGCCGAGGAAAAATGGAACATTGACGAGGCTATGCGCACACAGAACTTTGAGGCGTTACAGTCAGCTCTTGACGCTGAATATGTAGCTACTCAACAGAGCTATGAACTCAGAAAAGAGCTACTCAATGAATATCAGCAAGCTGTAATGGATAGCCACTGGAACGGCCAACAAGTACTTTGGGAAACGGCAAGCGCTGGCATTGATAAATTGCAAGAGGGCATATCTGGACTATTGCAAGGCACAATGAGCATAACGCAAGCATTCCAAAACATGGGTAAAGCTATTCTTAAAACAATAGCCGATAGCGTGGCTCAATGGGTAGCGGCTCAAATCAAGCAAGCCGTACTCGGTAAAATGCTACAATCGCAACAAACGGCGACAAGCGTGGCAGCAGCACAAGCCCAATTACCTGCATGGAGCTCACTCGCTCAACAAGTATCTATGGCGACATTCGGCGCTAGTGCGGCGGCTGGTTTAGCTGCATGGAGCAGTAGCACAGCGGCAGGCGTGGCACAAGCAACGGCACTCGGTGCAGTCGGCAACTTTGGCGGCAGCTTTGGCGCTGCGTTTAGTGCTAAGAGTATGCCAGCACTCGCAGAGGGTGGCCTTGCATATGGCACCACAATAGCCCAAATCGGCGAGGGTAAGTATCAAGAGGCTGTATTGCCTTTATCTGATACAGTATTCGACCGATTAGGCGAGGGTATTAATCGCTCTAATGGCGGTATGGGCGCAGGCGGTGGCATTACGCTCAACGTAAGCGCTATAGACGCCGAGAGCTTTGGCTCGTTCCTCGAAACACGAGGCGGCAGGGCTTTGCGGCAGTTTTTAGTAAATCAAGATAGAGAATTTATCGGAACAGAGGGGACATGGTAATATGGCGGAATTAATGAAATTTCCTACTATAATCTCTTTGGCTTGGAAATCACAAAAGGCCCAAAAATGGGACACCAAGACAAAGACCTCTGGCTCTGGTAAGGTTCGCACCATGACAAACTGGAAATATCCTCAATATACTATTTCTACAGAGTTTGAGGTGCTAACACCTGCACAATATAAAGAACTTATGGGCTTTTATTCTAAGACTAAAGGCGGTACAGTTCCGTTTTTGTGGTTAGATCCAGAGGACAATACCGAAAAAGGCATACAACTCGGCACTGGTTCAATGGGCTCATGGCAAGCCGTGAGAAAGTTCGGCGATTTCCTCGAGCCTGTATATCACGTTGAAAACCTTAAATTATACGCTAATGGCTCACCTATTCGAGCTGTTAGCGATAAAGGCGTAATTAAGCTGGCAGCAGGCCAGACAGTTGCACCGAATGCGGTAATTACAGCCGATTATACCTATTATTGGCTGGTAAGGTTCAGCGGTGATATGACAGCCGAGTATATCTTTACAAATGTATATAAATCAAAATCATTCAAGTTAGTATCAACTCGATAGGGGGCGCATTTATGAAAGATGTAAACGAGGTACTACGGCAGCACCTCAACAATGATAAATATTTCATGAGCTGCGACCTTTACGAGTTGCGCTTGCGCAGTGGCGTAACGTATTACTGGGCTGACTCAGACGCCGACGTATCATATAACGGCCAAATCTATAAGTCAGACGGCCCTATTATCGTAAGGGATAAGATAGCCACTAATAGCACTGTTAGCGTTGATAAAATGAGCGTTAGCATATCCACAAATGAGCAGGATAAAATTGGCGGCGTTCCTATTATGGCTGTAGCTCATAATGGTGGCTTTGACGGCGCTCAAATGACGCTTAAACGAGCATTTTTTGATGATAACTATACCATTATCGGCGTTGTAGGGTTATTTACTGGCTTATGCGAGGTTAGTCAAGGCGGTGGCCTTACCTTAAAGCTCAATGTTAAATCAATCGTGCAAAAGCTCAATATTGAATATCCAAATAGGCGGTATTATCCACAGTGCCCTTTTAGTGTGTATTCAAAAGAGTGTGGCGTTGATATATCTAAATTTAGAAAGAGCGGCAAGGTTACAGCTTTAGGCTCTGGCCCTAATTCCATAAGAATTGACTTGCAATTTGAAAACGGCTATTACACGGCAGGCGGCATTGATTGGATCACTGGCCCATTAGCAGGGCAATCTACACAAATATTACAAAGCAATGACGGTGTAATATTGTATATGAGCGCTCTCGAGGTAAGCCCAAGAGTCGGCGACCAATTCTATATATATGCAGGCTGTAATAAGACGCCTACAGAATGTAAAAATAAATTCAATAACTGGAATAGAAACAGGGCGACGCCTTACGTACCACTAAAGGAGAGCATACGATGAATACATTAACAACTGGCGAGAAGATAGCAAAAGCTGCTACTGCATGGCTAGGCACACCATACGCCAATAATTCAATGGTAAAAGGTGCTGGCGTCGATTGCTCTTATTTGTTAGTGGCTGCGGTGGTGGATAGCGGCCTCATGAAAGCCGATAGACTACAGATAGAAAACTACTCAAATGAGTGGCATTTACACCATTCAGAGGAGAAATATCTCAAATACGTGCAACAAGTAGCCGACGAGGTGAAAGAGGGCTCTCCGCTTGAAATTGGCGACTTTTTACTATATCAATATGGCCGATGTATCTCGCACGGCGCTATATATATTGGTAAAGGGCTTGTAATTCATGCTTTTGTTGATTATGGCGTGATTATATCGAGGCTCGATGATGTAATGTTTTACGATAAGAAAGGCCGCTCACGTTTGAGGGCTGTATACAGATATAGAGAGGAGCGTGAATAATGGGCTTTTTATTTAAAGGCAAAAGTACAACTAGCCGAGCCGATATGATCGCAGATTTTCAAATCAATACGGCCTCATATGGCGAGGTGGTACCAGAGATATTAGGCACTACTCGAGTAAGTGGTAACATCATAGATTATGATGATTTCACAGCTCACGAGCATAAAAGCACTACTAGGACTGGTAAAGGTGGCGGTGCAAAACACACAAATATTACTTATACCTATTCTGTAGCTGCTGCTATTGCTCTATGTGAGGGCCCTATTGCTGGTATTGGTAAGGTATGGCGTGATAAAGAGATATACGATTATCCGAACGAAAAAATCGAGCTCACCTTATTCAATGGCGATGTAGCCCAAGCCCCATGGCCTTATATGCTGTCTAAACATCCAGAAAAAGCCTTGCCTTATAGTGGTTTGGCTTATATGGCTGGTGTGGTTGATTTGGGCGAGCGTGGCAGCTTACCGCAATATAATTTTGAGGTATTTGGCAAGCTACGAGATACAGGCGACGGCATAGACGTAAACCCAGCCGACTATATCGAGCATGTGCTGCAATCAGTTGGTGCAGATGTACAAATTGAGGGTATTGAAAACTTTAGAGCTTACTGTAAGGCGGCTGATATATTAATCAGTACACCGCCAGAGCAGAAAAGCGCTAAAGCCCAGCAGATTATTAACGATATAGCCGAGATCACTAACAGCCTTGTATTTTGGAGTACTGACAGGCTTAAAATCGTACCTTTAGCAGATAAGCCAATAGGTACATGGACGCCTGCCAACCAAATTCAGTATAACCTCACGGCAGATGATTTTATCGCTGGCACAGACGGCCAGCTTATCCTTTACAAGCGTAAGGATACAAGCGAGGCTTATAACGAGGCTACAGTTGAATTTATCAATCGTGCCAATAGCTACGAAAAAGAAACAGTATCCTTTGAGGTGGTGGCCGATGTACAACGCAACGGCTTAAAGCCTGCCTCAAAGAAAAGCGCTCACTACCTTTATACAAAGGCTAGGGCTCAATACTACGCTGAACAGTTGGCTATGAAACGCCTATATGCTAAGACTCAATACACATTTAGGCTTGATTGGGCGTTCTGTACGCTCGAGGTAGGTGATTTAGTAACGCTTACCGATGAGGCCTGCCAATTAAATAAGCAGATTGTAGTTATTACAGCCGTAAACGAGGCAGCCGACGGACAACTCGAATTTACAGCCGAGGGCAAGCCTGCAGGCACTTATGCACCAGCTCGCTATGATGTGCACGAGAACGAGCGGCCTTTCATTGATTACAACCAAGAGGCGCCAAGCGTCAACGATGTGGCTATATTTCAGACCGTTGGCGATGTAGGCGGAAATCAAGTATTTATAGGCGTTAATGCTCCGAGTGGTTGGGGTGGTTGCTCTGTATGGTTATCTGATAATGGCCAAAATTACAGCCGTATAGGCTCAATCACGCAACAGGCTCGCATGGGACGTGTTAAATATGGTTTTAATCAAACAGGCAACCTATGCAACATTACTCTTAATCAAGGCATGCTTAAAGGCGGCACTCATATAGACGCCGAGCGAGCGAATACGCTTTGTTGGGTAAATGGCGAGGCTTTCAGTTATGAGGGCGCAGAAATGCACCAAGATAACTGGTATACATTGAGCGGTCTTGTGCGAGGGCAATATGGCACCAATGCAATAAGTCATAGTGCTGGCGAGAGGTTTGTACGTGTAGATGAGGCACTCTTTAGATACCCATACAGAAAAGAGGATATAGGGAAAACAATACACCTCAAATTTACCTCTATGAACTTATTCGGCAGCAACGAGCAAGGGCTCGACGAGGTACAGGCTTATCAATACACCTTAACACCGTACTTTATTCCAGAGGTTACAGGCCTCACGCTATACACTAAATACTACGAGATCACTAATAGGGTTAAATCGTTCGATGTGGTGGCAGAGTTTAACGTGCCACATATTAACAGCCTAGATACTGTGGAAATCTGGTATAGAGAGCCTAGTGGTACATGGAAATATGGCGGCGCAGGTGAGGGGCAAGTCATTATAAGCGGCTGTGAGTTAGGCCACACTTACGAGGTTAAAGCCGTTGTAAAAGATACACATGGAAACACCTCGCAGGGCGTATCTAAGAGTATTACTGTAGAGCTAAAGAGTGAAATTCCGAATAAGCCTCTCGGCTTTTCCATTTCATTCAGTGATATGGCGCATTTTAACTGGCTCGAGGTTAGAAATGCCGATGTAGATTATTACGAGTTAAGGCTTGATTTACGAGCTGGCCAAAATGACGGCTTAATCGGCCGCAGTAATAACACCACATACAGCGGCATGCTACAAAATCGGACTGGCAAAGTCTACTTGTACGCTCATAACCCAGCCAAAGGGTATGGAGCGCCTGCTGAATTAACCTATAATGTGCCGCAACCTAAGCAGCCTACAAACCTAAAGGCAACGGCTAATATCAATGGCATAGGCGTTACATTCGAGGCTATTCCTGCGAACTGTAAGGGCGCCAATGTGTACGTTGATAGTAAGGTATATTTCACTACTACAAACGCTTTAACCATTCCTTTAGAGGCTGGTGTTTACAATGTAAAAGTGGCTTACGTTGACATATTCGGCGAGGGCCCTGCTACTGAGGCGGTAAGCGTGGCTGTTAAGGCTAAAATCAGTAAAGAGCTACTCGACATGGAGAGCCTCGGCATATCCGATATGGATAAAGCTGTTAAAGCCTTAAAATCAGAGGTTGGCACAGTCAAGAGCGATGTAAGCGGCTTTAATAGCAAGCTAATAGACCAAGCGAACGCATTTCAGCGTACAGTTAATGACTTAAATCGTAATGTAAACTCACAAATTACTCAAATATCCAACGGCATAGAGCTCAAAGTAACAAACGCTCTCGGAAAGCTAGACGGCAAAGAGCTTATAAGCCGTATTAACTTGACGCCAGCAGGCACACGCATAGACGGCAAGCTCTTGCATGTTACTGGGCAAGCATTATTTGATGATAATATTATCACAAACAAAATGCTGCAGGCTGACAGCGTGAACGCCAGAAACATAAAAGTTGATAACCTATCATCTATCACAGTAAACACTGGCAACCTAACAGGCGGTAGTATCACAGGCGGCACATTCAAAAATAGTACTGGCACATTCGAGATAGATCGCAACGGCAATATTAAGGGTGCTAATATCACAGGCTCACGCATTGACGCTGCCTCAATATTCCAATCTGGCTATAAGATTAAAAATATTGATGTGCAGGTTTACAACGTTAAGCATGGTGATTATTGCCCTATTCCTGCTGGCTTTACAGAGCAACAATGTACATTTATCCCTGTTGGTTATAAAATGACAGAAGATTATAGTGATGTAACAGGCGGTACTAGAGATGGTCGAGAAAGATGGGCTAATGCTAATAGGCGAAGGATTGATGATTGCACAATATATTCCCAGTCTAATATATCGAGCGGATATCGAGATACTAAGCCAACCATTGGACTAAATGGTCGCGAGGCTGTTTGCCAATCGATATGGTATAGTTATTTCAGCAATCGAGACGATGACGGCTATCATAAACATATCTCCTTTGGCGTACTATATGTTCTCGTCATTGGTAAAAAATAGTGTTGCAAACCATATGTTAGACAATAAAAGGGGGTGGCTTATGGTAAAACACGATTTCACGCTACACGCTGGACATGATTTTAATTTTACATATCAAGTGCCAGAGGGTAGCGACTTAAACCTCACAGGCTATACAGGCGTATGCAAGATACGAAAAAGGCCTAATGAGGCAGTTATATTTGAGCTGAATGCAACAGTCGAAGAAAAGAGCGTTACATTCTCACTCGCTGGCGATGTATCAGCAAAAAAACAGCTACAGACTAAAGACTTTGTATATGACGCTTTTATTTATAATGAGAGTGATCATATCAAGCTAGGCTATGGCAAAATTACATTTATTCAAGATATTTCAATGCATTAATCAAAAGGGAGAGATCAATCATGGCAGATAACACTTTAACTTTAAAATTCGATAAAGACACTATTTTACCTTTATTCGAGGGTTTGAGAGGCCCTAAAGGCGAAAAGGGCGGGGACGGCCAACGTGGTGAGCGTGGCGAAAAGGGCGAGCAAGGCCTTAGAGGCCCTAAAGGTGAGCCAGCAAGTGCAGAGCGTGCAGCTGAATTATTGAAACAAAAAAATGTATACTTGGCTGACAATAGCGTTGAAACAGTACTCGCTAAATTGGTAGAGCTTTTAGGTGATACAATTCGAGTTACTTATAAACAACTTGAATATTTCCAACCAGTACAAGGCCAAACATTCCTAGACCTCAAAGGCGAGCCTCATTTTAAAGTGGCTATCAATGGCGGTGCTAAACAAGAGTTTGTATCTGACAATATGCGTGTACAAATTCCTGCATTCGGCCAAGATGATATTAACTGCACTTACTACGATTTAGCCGATAGAGAAATCGGTGTGATTTCCATTAAAGGCCTTGAAACTACAGAGGCAGATGATACTTACACAGACGCAACAGGTGCAAAGTTCACTAAATTTGGTAAAAAATTAGTATTGAAATTAGCCGATTATAACGGTAGTGGCTTTAATTGGTTGGGTAAATGGACTAAAGCAGATATTGAGGTATTGGAAATTAACAGCGACATCAATAAAACTTTAGTCGATGATAGCGAAACCGCCAACAAATATAACGGCTTAACATTTATCATCAAAAAACCTCAAAACATCGTATTAGATACGAGCGTAAATCAAGGCACTGTAAATATTACAACTGCAGAGCGTAGCGTAAGAGTTACACTATTCGAGCATATGGAATGGAACGGCGGAACATACGCAAGCGAGCATTTATAATATTTGTAGTAAGGGGAACACATGGGAGTAATAACAGATTTTCTATGCGAGGCATGGCGAACTCTTACGGAGTCATTCGCTGTGAAAGCCTTGCTTGCGGTAATAGCAGAGGTAGGCATATACATGCTAGGCCTCAAACATGTGCAGGTACTAGGGATATTTATTTTACTGGTATTCCTAGACCTTATCACACGTTGGGCGGCGATTGGTTATCAAATGCTTATTGATTTAGGGGCGAGCCCAGAGAATATAAGCGGCTATGCCAAATATATTGCTATTCCTGCCGCATGGGGGAAGGGTTTAATTAACTCTAAGCATATGAGAAAGCCATTCGTAACAAAAGTACTTACTTATTGCATGGCAACAGCTGGGGCTTATTGCTTTGATTTCATGGCTGGCAATTATGCCTTTGCTGTAAATTTAGTGTGGCTATATCTTGGCTCGGTTGAGTTTTTAAGTATCCTCGAGAACATGAGGGACGGCGGAAACAGTACAATCGCTGGGCTACTTGATTTGGTACACTCTAAACTTGATACGATTTTAAAAAAATAATGACTTATAGGCTGCATTCGCAAGGGTGCAGCCTTTTAACTTGGGGGTGAATATATGAAAATTGGCGAATATTTCGACGATTACGAATTTTCTTGTAATTGTGAGCGTCATGAGGTGGATGTAAATGGCCATAATGTGCTAGATCATATCATCGATAAAAAACTCATAGACCTATTAGACGCTATCCGTGAGCGCTTGGGCGTTCCGTTATATATCAATAGCGGTTATCGTTGCCCAGAGCATAATGAGGAGGTAGGCGGCGTGCCTAACTCTTATCATACGCAAGGCTTGGCGGCTGACATTACCTATGACGGCATAGATGTAGATTATCTCGCTCAAATCGCCGAGGAATGCGGCGCCGACGGAATAGGTAAGTATTACTATCAAGACTTTGTACATGTAGATGTACGAGGTTATGCAGCACGCTGGAGCGATATGGACTAAATAGGGGGCTAGATATGTATGAGAAATGTAAAACATACCTCGAAACGCTTAAATCTAAGGTTACTATGCAGCGCCTTATTGTTGGTGTTGTTTGTGTGTTGTTCATCTATGGCGTTGGCAGCCTCGCAAGTGGATATTTCACAGCCAGAGCCAACTATCAGCGTGCCATTGAGCGATTGGAACAGACTCAAAGAGCACTTGATGAC
>ERZ773197.764-NODE-764-length-24155-cov-8.087386_pt1 | contig 24155 bp, 22 predicted proteins | sample MGYA00580999_ERZ773197 | MGnify/ENA primary metagenome ERZ773197 (study PRJEB29015, sample SAMEA2738166) | human oral metagenome | biome: human oral; feature: human-associated habitat; material: saliva | place: China | collected 2185 ...
TATCCGATACGTGGCGAAGCTAGCGAGAGCGTGCCCCGTTTCAGACCTATATTGCTTAAAAATTTTTTTTGATTTTTTACAACTCTGTTTTTTGTCTTCGTTTTACGATTTACAAACTACTTAGGTAAGAGGACTGAGTATTCATCTTACTGATTAACTTCTCCAACTGGGAGAACTGCTTGATATAACGATCCTGCTGGTTGCTGAGCATGGTCTTCAGCTTCTCAACCACTTCAGCATTTTCTTTTAACTTTCCATAAATTACGGAAGAGGTGTTGGAAAGAGTAACCTTGTTGGATCCGGCTTCCTTAATCAACTCTCCGTAAGATCCGCCGTTTCTGGAAGCATAACGGGTAGCATAACGAGAAACCGTAGTTTCTACAATTTTTGCCAATCCTTTGGATCCATTGTGACCTGTCATCACCTTGGCAACCTTCTCCGGTTCTGTTTCCATAGCCTGCTTGAACTTTGTTTCATCAAAGCTAAGCTTTCCACCGTCAAAAGCATCTGTAGAAAGGGATAAGCCCATCTTTTCCATATCCTGATAATCCAAACCTGCAACCTTTAAGTCTGACATCATCTGTGTCATAACGCTTTGTAAAGAGTCACTAAAGTTTCTGATGGAGCTTTCTCCGTAAAGAATTCCTTCCTTTGCCTTCTTTTCCCAGTTTTCAACGGATTTTTCACTCATTTGGTTCTTCTGGGCTTCCGTCAAAGGATCATATCCATTGACACGTCTGGTCTTTGCATGAGTATTTACGGAGCTTACCAAGTCATTAAACTTCTCTACAAACTTCTTCATGGTAGCGGTAGCCTTGTCCACATCCGCCTTGGAAGTAAAGCTTACCTCCTTGGAACTGTCAAACTTGTAGGAACCATCCGGCTTGGTTACCGCATTTCCGGAAGCATCCAGCTCTACGCCGAACTTACCGCTGGCAGTAATCTTCACCCCATCAATATTGAAGGTATTGCTGGAAGAAGTAACGGTTTCATTGATGCCGTTTCCGTAGTCAAAAACCATTTCCGCATCGGTACCGTGGTTAACCTGTCCGCCACCACTGGCAGTTGCGCCAAAGAGCTTATCCTCAATGTCGTTGGCATTGTTTGCATCTCCCAATGTGATGCTTCTTCCGGAACCGGTTTCGCTGTGAATCAACACAAAACGTCCGGAACCTTCCATATAGCTGGCTTTAACTCCCGCATCGGAATCGTTAATTTTCTTCAGCATATCCTGTACGGTGCTGTCTGAAGTGATTCCCTTAATTTCTTTACCGTTGATCTTAAACTTGGAAAGAGCCTCATCCAAGCCTGCTTTGTTTCCTACATAGTCTGAAAGTCCCAGCTTGTCCAGATTATCCATGATAGAACTGCTGGTCGTAACCTTATTGGAAGCATTCTTGCTAATCTGCAGGTTAGCTCTTACCTGAGCATCGGAGGAGCTTACGGAGACGGTATCCTTTCCGTTAGCACTGTTAAAGGTGATGCTTCCTGTGGAAGAGTCCACTACAATCTTTCCTGTACCGAAGGCATTGTTAAGATTTTGCTGAATAGCATCCTTTACCGCATCCAAACGATTCTGGTTATCACTGGCACTTGTGCCGGTGTGAGCCGCCTCAATGCTTTGCTTCTGCGCATCGGTCAAAAGAGAAATCTCCTGGCTTGTACCACCGTAGCTGACAGTGAGCTTTTGATCCTTTAAGTAATCCAGCATCCCGCCCTGTTTAACGGAAGAAGCAGTAAACTTTCCCTCTGTCTGGGCACTGCTGTTAAAGTCTGTAATCTTTACACCGTAAGCATCGGAACCGGTTCCTGTAGGAGCAGTTCCTGCTGCCGGAGCCTTATACCCCAAAGACTCTAACGCGGAAGACTCTTTCTTAATAACGTACTGAGATGTGCCGCCGTTAATCTGGATATAGTCCTCACCGGGATTGGAGCCCTGATGATAGCTGAAGCTTAAAAATTCATTTTCTCCAAGCTTTACATTTCCCTGCTTTGCTGCCTTGTTTAAATCGTCTACTAACTTCTGCTTATCGCCGGTATAGTCGATTTCTACAGTCTTTCCATCGTCATCCTTATAGCTTTCCGGGAATTTAAAGCTGGCTTTCTCCTGGAATACTCCTTTAGTAGTATAGTTACCAAGCTGTAAAGATTTTCCCACCAAGCTACTGGTTTTTACGTTACCAACATTTGCTAAGGCATCTGCGGTAATTCCTGTCTTAATGGCGGAAGCACTGCCCTTCACATCGGAAACAATGGACTCTGAGGTTGCCAGCTTAGTAACCGCTTTTATTTTTAAATTTTTTGTCAAATCCGAATGACCGGAAGCGGTAATAAACTTGGTTGCCGTAGCATCTCCCTGTGGATTCACTACACTGGATTCGTATAATTCCGGGCTTTTGATAGAGTCACTGGAGGCAAAGGATAAAAAATCATCCTGTAATGCTATGGTCTTATCCGATAACTCACGAAAAGCATCTCTTTTCCATTCCATTCTAGTGTTCTCCTGTCTTGCTTTGGTAAGCTTAGACTGAGTACCCTTTGTTGCCTGTTCAATTAATGCGTCACGGTCAATTCCGGAAGACATTCCTCCAAAACCACGGAGGGCAGTATTTCCCAAACTGGAGCTGCCGGACGTTGAATTTGTTGATAAACCTGACATGATTCATCCTCTCTCTCTTTAGTTTATCGAGCTAGCAGGTCTTTTTGGAGAAAGTCCACGCCTTTAGAGAAAATGAAACTTTCCCTAAGAATCTTTCTCTCTCTGAAAAGCCATGGGAACGTCGGACTCCCTTCCACACCGTTCTTTCTGCTAACTTATCAATACCAATATCGGCGGTTTTTTGAGAGTTTATAAGGAATTAGAAAGAGGGATGTAAATCGTGAAAGAGTATCACCTTCCCTCGGTATAGGTCTGAAGTCGGGGCACGCTCCCGCTAACTTCGCCCACACAGCGGATACTAAGCTTCAAGCTTCGCTTTGCTCGCTTTCAGCAAGTACCGGCGGGGCTCAGATTGCCCTTCTTTCAGACCTATACAGTGGGAAAGTTAACTGAACTCTACTTCTCTTACCTTCCTCTTGGATGTGAAAGGAGTAAGCAAGATTCCACATCTCATTCACCCTCTTTACTTATCCACGAGATATCGCACGCGTAGTGTGCGATATCTCGTTTACTTATTTTGAAATTTGTTTGGAATTTCGTATTTTACTTCTTCGGATAGAAGCCGGAGGGCTCTTCCTTCAGGTTAATCAAAATATTCTTCATCTGGGTGTAGTGTTCCAGGATAACCTTATGGGTTTCTCTTCCCACGCCGGATGTCTTGTAACCGCCGAAGGGGGCTCCTGCCGGAATGGCATTGTAGGTATTTACCCACATTCTTCCGGTTTCAATGGCTCTGGATACCCGGATAGCCCGGTTAATGTCTCTGGTCCATACTGCACCGCCCAAGCCGAAGTCGGAGTCATTTGCCATGGCAATCACTTCTTCCTCTGTCTTAAACTTAATGATAACCGCTACCGGTCCGAAGATTTCTTCTCTTGCCGCCTTCATGCTGTTATCTACATTTACCAAAAGGGTAGGTCTGTAGAAAGCACCCTTGGAAAGCTCTCCCTCATCAAAAACTCTTCCGCCGCAGGCAATCTTAGCACCGTCCTGTACCGCGATGTCCACGCAGGACTGAATCTTCTCCACCTGTCTGTCATTGACCTGGGAGCCCATCTGGGTATCCGGATCCAAAGGATTTCCCACCTTCACCTTGTTGAACTGCTCTACCGCAGCCTCTACGAAGCGGTCGTAAATGTCCTCATGGACAAAGACACGGGAGCCTGCACAGCAAACCTGTCCCTGATTAAAGAGAATTCCCAGCTGTAAACCGTCGATAGCCATATCAAAATCGCAGTCCGGGAAGAAGATATTGGCAGACTTTCCTCCCAGCTCCAGAGTTGCCGGAATCAGCTTTTCTGCCGCAGCCTTTGCCACGCTGTAGCCCACCTCTGTAGAACCGGTGAAGGCCAGCTTTCTGAATCCCTTATGCTCCAGCATATACTGTCCGGACTTGGAGCCTGCACCGGAGATAATGTTAATTACGCCCTTCGGTACGATATCCTTAATCAGCTTCATCAACTCCAATACACTGAGGGGTGTGGCGGAGCTGGTCTTTAAAACGGTACAACATCCGGAAGCCAGTACCGGTGCCAGCTTCCAAGCCGCCATCAGGAAGGGGAAGTTCCAGGGTACAATCTGTCCCACTACGCCGATGGGCTCCCGAATGATTAAGGAAAGGGTATCCTCATCAAAGAAATTGGCGGAATCCTCCTCCGTACGGATAGCCCCCGCAAAGTAACGGAAGTGGTCTGCCGCAAAGGGCACGTCAATATTCATGGTTTCCCGGATGGGCTTTCCGTTATCCAAGCTCTCCACCTTTGCCAGATGCTCCTTATTTTTGTCAATCACATCTGCAATATCCAAAAGAATCTTGGAACGCTGAATTTTATCCAGCTTCTTCCAGCTGTCAAAGGCCTTCCATGCCGCATTTACTGCTCTATCCACATCTTCTCTGGTCGCCTCAGCCACCTTGGCCAACGCCTCTCCTGTAGCAGGAGAATAGGTGGTAAAGGTCGCCTTATCCGAACTCTCGCAAAACTCTCCGTCAATAAACAATCCATACTGTTCCTGTAATCCGTATGCCATAAAAATTCCTTTCTTTGCTAACTGTACCGGTTTAAATGGGATATTTCTTTTATATCCCATCTATTTACTGGGAATAATTGTATCATTATAAATACAAATAAAACAAGAGCTTCCCTTTCGGAAAGCCCTTAAAAAAATATAAATTGTTTATATAATTTTTTGAATCAATTTCGGGATTTTGTAGTAATCAAGAAATATCGGAAAATGTGATAATTCCGCTTATTTCGCTTATCTCTAAACTGCTACCGGGAAAAGAAATCCTTACGCAATCCCCTGACTATTCTTCAGATTCTTTCTCTCCTCCGCATCAAACTTGGTGGTATCTCTACCTCTGTTCGGATCATGGTGAGGATGCATCTTAACCTCCAGTACAGCCTTTAACATTGCTACAAAAATGTCGGACTGGTACTTGCTCTGATAGAAACCGATCATAGGAGAGGTCTTATCCTTATCCAGCACCACATACTTCGCAGGAAGCTGGGTGAGGGAAAGGGCGGTCACATCGGCGATGCACTTATCACAGGTACAGCCTCCGTGCTTCTGAATCAGGCCCCTTACGTCCTTAGTCTTCAAGATATCCAGCATCACGTTTACAATGTGGAACTCAGGTTCCGGCTCATCATATTCCGCCAGAAGCTTCTTCTCCAGATTCAACTGAATTTCGTTGGTGATTTTATCGTTTTCGGAAGATTCATCAATAACGGTAATCTTACTCTTCTTGTAGGAAGGAAGGGAAGCCGGCTCCTCTTTCTCCTGATTCTCCGCCTTGCTTTCCTCTTCTAAAGCTCTTTGCAGATCTTCTTTCTGCTTTTCCTCTTTCTGCTTTTCTGCCTTCTCGGCTTCTTTCTTATGCTCTTCCTTCATCTGCTCTTCCTTCACATCGAAGTTTTCCACAGCAGATTGGAAGTTGCTTACCGCACCGTCAAAGTGCTCTGCAGCCTCTTTGGTTTTCTTTGCCGCCTCATGGAAGTCGGAAAGCATATTGGGATCAAGCGTTACTCCTGCCCCGCCGGAAGCATTTCCTCCGGCATTTGCCTGTGCACTTCCTCCGGCCTGCTCAAGCCCTTCCTCCGCTACAGGAGCTGAAGTTAATAAATTCAATACATGGGATGTTTTGTTGGATTTCGTTGTCTTCTTTGTAGCCATTATCCGATCACCTCTCTTAAATGGATATCCTCTGCGATTTCCTCAATAAATCTTGCGTAATCGGTTACCGCAGGAGAACGTTTGTTGTAGGAAAAGATATCTTCCCCATGGGCCGGCGCTTCCGCAATGGCCACTCCAGGACGAATCTTCGTTTCGAAAACCTTGGTGGAAATCTGTTCCGCTAGGCCTCCTGCCATTTCCTCCACGTCTCTTGCCAAAGTGGTTCTCTTGTCAAACTTGTTCAAAAGAATCCCTAAGACCTTTAAATCCTTATTAAGCCCCTGTTTTACCGTATCAATAGTTTCCCTTAGCTGTGACAATCCCACCAAAGACAGGATGTCAGAGGACATGGGAATAATTAAGAAATTCGATACGGCATAGGCATTGATGGTTAATAAATTCAATGCCGGGGGAGTATCAATCACCACATAGTCATAGTAATCCATCAGGGGTTGCAGCATTTCCTTCAAAGCCACTTCCCGCTTTCCGGGCGCCAGCTTTTCCAGTCCTGTGGTGGAAAGGGAAATGTCGGAGGGTAAAATATCGCATTTTTTCAGTCGGCGAATCGCCTGCTGCACCCGAACCTTGCCCTGTAAGGCATCCAATATGGTGGTGGGGTTGCTTCCCTCTAAGCCCATACAAAAGCCTAAGTTTCCCTGTGGGTCTAAATCAATGCCCAAAACCTTCGCTCCACGGTCTGCCAGTCCTGCGCAGATGGCTGCCGAGGTGGTGGTTTTTCCTACGCCTCCCTTTTGATTGGATACTGTGATAATGATTGACAAAATGAACCTCCCTGCATCAAAAAATCCTGACTAAGCAAACGAAACAGCATGCTTAGGGAAAAGATTTTTCTTATGCATCTTCCTGTGATGAATAGAAAGAAAGTTCTTCCTTTGTAAAGTTCTTTAAGCCCTCGGTGATACCTGCCTCATCCAGATTAAAACGCTTTCCCGGATAGCTTTCCCCATATTGGTTCTTCAAGGTCAGCAGCTCACTTTGGTACAAGGATTGGGAGATACTGTCGGAAAATGAACGATACTCCGGGTCTCCGTAGGCATTTGCCCCGGTGGACAGGGAGAAAATCTGCTCCAAGCCCGCATTCTTTGTGACACGGAAAATGGAATCACTGTTTCCGTTATGCCGATAAACTACCGGCTCTCCCGTTAAGTTGTTCTTTCTCAGTTCTACCTGATAAGCGCCGTTGGCTTCCTCGTCTAAAAGGGCCGCAAGGCTTCTCTCCTTGTTCTGTGCTACAGAACTTCCCTTCTGCTCTGGTAACTTCTCTTGATAGAGGATAACGGATAATACGGATTTCGGTTCTTCTTTTCCCTCTTCCACGGCTTCTTTATAGAGGACAAGATCCTTATAGCCGTCCTGATCCATATCAATTAAGGCAAAGGATTTTGGAAAAACTTCCTCTCCGGCGAGAGTCTTTTCGGAGCTTTCCGGATCAGCCACATCCACCGCCCGCTTCTTTCCGAAGTCCTTGGTCTTGTCCTTTTCCAGTTCTTCTCTAAGCATCTGACGATACTTATTGAAGTTTACAAGCTCTTTTCCTTCCTTCCCGATATAGGTCTTACCGTCCTTGGAAAACTCTTCTTCCAAAAGTCTTCCGTCCTGATCAAAGAAGTACTCTGTCTTATCCTCCGAATCCACATACTTTCCTGTGGTCATCAGGCCGCCGCTTCCGATATGGTAGGACTGTCCGTTATAGTTAATCCACTCATTTTCCAAAGGAGTATTCGGCCCCAGCATAAAATACCAAGATTCTCCCTGCTGCACCCATTCTCCGTCCGAAGCACTGACCTCTGCAAAGGCCGGCACTGCGGATAAACACAATGCGGAAAGACCGAACAGGAAAGCCGCACTTTTTTTGGAAAAGCGACAACGGGACAAAACGTCCTTTCCGTTTCGGGAAAGAGTCTTTGTCTCCTTCTGCATAAATCCTTTAATCTTCATCCCTTATCTCCTCCATTATACCCAATTCAAAATCCAATGTATAGTATATTGAACAAAAAGGACGAAAGAACTTCTTTCTTCCTGAAAGTGCTCCTCCGTCCTTGGTCCATCTCAATTCTTATTATATCTTTTCACTTCTGTCCAGTGAAATTTTTCTAACATTCTCTACTGTTCAGTATAAGCCATTCGACATACTCTGTCGTTTCGTAAAACTTTCCAAACTACTCTACCGTTCAGTGAAATTGTTCCTGATTACTCTTCATTTCTGAAGCCTGCATGCTCAGACTCCAAGAAGCGCTTGATTAAAACGTCTAAAACCTCTACCAGGTGGCCGATTTCCGGCTTGGTCAGCTGCTCGTCCGCTCCTACTTCTTTTCCCTTAACCCGCATCTGATCGTTGATTAAGGAAGAGAAGATTACAACAGGAATTCTCTTCAGACGCATATCTTGTTTTACCAGCTTGGTAAGACGATGTCCGTCCATGATAGGCATCTCAATATCGGTGATTAAGACATTTGCCTTTCTGTAAAGGTCCGGATCGTTCTTGAGAGAGGAAAGATAATCCCAACACTCCTGTCCGTTGTTAAAGATTTTAACATCCTTAAATCCTGCCTTCTGTAAAGAAGTACCGATCATCTTCTGAAGAAGTACAGAGTCCTCCGCAATGATTACCGGTGCTGTGGTAATGTCTCTTTCACCCATCTGCTCGATTTCTTCAATCTGGATGCTGGTTTCCGGAGAAATTTCCGCAACGATCTTCTCGAAGTCCAAGATGGTAACCAGCTGGTTATCGCACTGGGCAATACCGGTAGCTACGGATTCTGCACCATTTGCCAAGGTACGATCCGGCTTCTGGATGCTCTGCCAGGAAATACGGCTGATACCCTCAATAGAATCCACACGGAAAGCTACCATCATTTTATTAAAATGTGTGATAATGAACAGATCTCTTGCTCCCTGCTCCGGTGTAGCGCCAGTCAGGTAGTTCGCCAGGTTGATTACGGTAATCAGCTGCTCTCTCGGCTTGAAAAATCCCTCTACGGAAGGATGAGAATGGGGCATAGGCTTAATCTTTTCAGTCATCATGATTTCTTTTACCTTAGCCACATTGATTCCGTAAAACTCTCCCAGAACACGAAACTTCATAATCTCAATTTCGTTGGTTCCGGACTCTAATAAAATGCCTTCCTTTTCGTTTTTCTTCTTCATTTCTATAATCCTCTCCCTTTTCGTTCTTCCCTGAACCCGGGACTAGCCTCTTGCCCGCATTACAGTTTGTTATCTATCCTTAAATCCGAACATCATCCCGTCCGTAGGTCCGTATTAACACTTCCCCCGTTCCGGTGTCCAGACTCATGGTCCTTGCATAATTTGCGCCGGTGTCTTCCGCCACCAGCTGTATTCCCTCTTCCCGAAGAATTTTTTTAACACTTTCAATATTTCGCTGTCCAATGTTTCCGAAGCCCGCATTTCCGCTGATTTCGAACATCTTGGCCCCTCCTGCGATTTTCACCGTGGTACGGCTTTTCACCATACCGAAGGCTGCCATTTTCCGGAGGGTTTCCCTAATCCCGGTATCCGCATATTTGAATACGTTGGGATCCGATAAATTGACCTGTTCCGGCAACATGATATGAAGTAATGCCCCCAGCTTGATATAAGAATCATAAAAGGCCAGTCCTATACAGGAGCCTAAAGCGTAGGTAATGATCACTCCCTCTCCTCGGGTCAGCTTCATGTCGCCAATCCCTACCTTGAGTTGTTTCTCCAAAAGCATGGTTTACACTCCCAGCTTTTCCAGAATCGTATTCAAGGAGCTTATATCAGGTAACATCAAAAGCCACGAGGGAAGACTTTTGCCATCCATGACAAATTCCGCATTACAGTACATCAGCTTATCCGTTTCATAGCCAAACTCCACCATGGGAACGGTAAGAATTCCTCCCAGCATATTCACTGTACTGCTGGGCACCGACAGATTTAAGTCCACATGCACCAAATCCGAGAAGGCGTTGATGTAGGAGCAAATGACGATATTTCCCACCTCCGCCAGTGCGGAAAAGGCCATGGAATCCATCTCGGCAAATTTGTCGTAGTTCTTATCCAACAGTTTTTCCAAAACCGTATTGGCAAAGTTTCGGTCATAGAGGAAAAGCATCAAGCCGTTTAAATCTCCGGACATTTGTACCAGAGTTGCTCCTACGATTTCTTCCTCATCACCGATTCGTTTTACCGCCCCGTTATAGCCCAAAATCTGCACCTGGGGAATGGTAATCCGCACTTCTTTTTGGAGTAATTGGGAAAGGGCCGTTGCTGCATGTCCCGTTCCTATACTTCCAATCTCCTTCATCACATCCAGTTCCTGAAGGTTCATGTCTTCATAACGATTAATCTTCATTCTTTACTCCACTCCTTTGGATTCTCTTTCCTTCCATTCCTTGGTTCCTCTGCTTTGAAAGAATGCGTAAACCCTTACTTGGCTCTTACTTAGCTATTATCCTCTAAGCTGGTTGATGGTACCTTCCACTTCATCGGAGGTCTGAACCATCTTTAAGGCATAAGTAAAGGCTCTCTGGCTTTCAATCAGTCTGGTCATCTCCTTTGCCATATCGGTTCCGGAGCTTTCCAGTGTTCCGGACTCCAAAATAGGATTCTGTATTACAGAATCTTTGTTGTTTTGGTCTCCCGGACGAATCGCCAACTCATTATCGCCCTTATTTACTAATCGGCTCGGATAGTTGATTGTATAAACACCAATTTTCTGCTTTACTTCCTCGGCGGCATTGTTGGCATTTGCCGTATTTCCAGCAGTCTGTCCTGCCGCTTCAATCGCCTTTAAAGCAGTGTCATCCGCCAGCATCTTCTTTCCGTTTTCATCCAAAACATGCTTTCCGGACTCTGTAAAAAGGTAGAACTTTCCATCCGGCATTTCTCCTGCGTGGAAATGTCCGTTTCTGGTATAGGTAATCTCTCCGGAGGAAGGATCCTGCAACTTGAAGAAAGCATTGGCATTTCCGATGGCATAGTCGTTAGGCTGTCCTGTGGTATGAAAAGCCGCCGGACTGTAATCCGTGTTGGTACGAACCACTGTGGTTCCCGCCCCTGCCTGTAAATCGGTCTTCGCTTCCGAAGAATCGTTTAAGTTATAGTTAATCAGCTCGGAAAAAATAGCATTTTTCGGCTTAAAAGCGGTATTGTTGATATTCGCAAGGTTGTTGGAAATAACTCCCATCTTCTTTTGGCTGGCATCTGCTCCCAGAGCCCCCACATAGAAGGACATATTCATCTTAGTTTCTCCTTATATTAAATTCTTCCCACATCCGTGCTGGCTTTGGACATCACCGTGTCATACATCCTCAGCATCTGTGCCGCACTTTGCAGTGCTCTTTGGGAACTCATCATGGTCGTCATTTCATCCACCATGTTTACATTGGATTTTTCCAGCATTTTCCAGTTGATACTGCTGTCTGCCGGCTTTTTAAGCTCCGTCTGGTTCGTGGAAAAGAGGTTGTTATCCTCCTTATGTAAAGCGTTATAATCCGCAAAATCCACCACCTTCAGGGTGCCGTAAACGGTTCTGGTGTTTCCCGTACTGTTGGGATCAAAGATGGAGCCGTCCGGATCGATGGCAAAGTTATCATTGGGAAGCACGATATCGTGTCCCTCCTCACTCTGTACCTTTCCGATTCCCGCCAGCTCTAACACGCCGTTTTCATCCACGGAGAAGGCGCCTCCTCTGGTATAACGGGTTCCCTGGGGGGTGCTGACCGCAAAAAATCCCTTTCCGGAAATGGCGGTATCGTATATGCCGTCCGTAAGCTCATAGGAACCCTGCTCATAATCCGTATAGGTTTTGGAAGCGGACTTGATTCTGGAAGCCATCGCCAAATCCTCAGGTCCCTTCTTATTGTATTTTCCGGTTCGAATCATCATTTCTTCTTTAAAGGTGCTGCTCACCATGGTGTCTTTCTTATATCCCGCGGTCTGGATATTCACCATGTTGTTACTGATATTGTTGAGATTTCTCCTTTGGGTAATCATCCCGGAGGCTAAGTCATAGAATCCTTGATACATTCCTTTTCCTTTCTGTAGACAAGAATCTTTAATCTTCTCTCTTATATCGACAGGCTTTGGGAAAATATTAAGGGGGAAATCAAAAAAGGACTAAGCAAACGCTTAGTCCTCTCCATGTTCACCCATATACTTCCGCAGCTTGCGGATAGCAATGCTATGCAGCTGGGATACGCGGGGCTGAGATACTTCCATTACCTCCGCAATCTGGTTCATATTCAATTCTTCCACATAATATAAGGAAATAACCAGTTTTTCCTTTTCCTGTAAGGATTCAATGGCCTCTGTAAGCGCGCGGACATTTTCCTTCTGCATAAAGCTGAATTCCGGTTGGGTGCTGTGATCCTCGGAAGGAATCTGCAGGAGGGTTTCATTTCCCTCATCGTAGGTCATATCCAGAGAAAGCACATTGACCATGTTGCTCATTCTCTGAATCTTCTGCAGCTTCTTTACGTTCATATTCAAATAGTCTGCCAGCTCCTCATCCGTAGGGGCTCTTCCCAGACGATTGTTCAGCTCTACCGTGGCGGTTTCAATGGAACGGCTGTCCTTATGGAAATTTCGGGGAAGCCAGTCATTTTTCCGCATCATATCAATAACCATTCCCCGGATACGTCGGGAAATAAAGGTCTCGAACTTATTGTCCTTACTCTCATCATAGCGTTCGATAGCCCGCATGATTTCGATTACGCCTTCGTTTACGATATCATCGGTCTGCATGAAATCATGGTACATTTCCCGCATTTGATAAGCAATAGAGCGCACGATATAAACATAGCGCATAGTAAGCTCCTGTTTGACCTCTTGAGAGCCGGTCTCCTTATAGAGGGCAAACAACTCCTCATTTGATTTTTCTTCCAGTTGGGAATAATTCAACACGTTCAATCTCAACCCCCTCTTTCCCCTCGTACTCTAATCTTTGTCTTACTCTTGCAAGCAATTCTTTTCCGGTAGAGTCTCAAGTAAGATTTTAAAAATTTTTTTTAATATAGTCAGTTCCTTTTTATGACTGTCTTTTTCGGTAATTTCCTTTTTTAGCTACACCTTTTTTAGCAACACCCTTTTTAAGAAACTTACTTTGCATTTTGTCTTTTAAGCGGTTCCCTTCTCCTCCAGGTCATCCTCCAAACGAAGACTTCCGATGGCCTGAATCTGCACGTTGCTGGCCACCTCATTAAAGGAAAGCACTCGCACATTGGGATAGAACTGTTCTATCAGATGATAGAAATGAATTCGCATCACCTGGGAGGTGAGAATCAAAGGAGGACTGGATAAATTATTAAACTTTCTGCTTTCCTCCGCCACCTGACGAATCAGACTCTGTAAGAGTTCCGGGCTTAACGCCAGATAAAGGCCATTTTCTCCTCTGGCCAGAGAATTTACCATGGTTCTCTCCAGGCCGGCATCCAAGGTAATCACCTTCATGTTCCCATCTTCACAATACATTCTGGTAATGGTTCTCTTTAAAGAAGCACGAACCTTTTCCACAATCTGATCCGTATCCTTCACCGGTAAGCCGGTTTCGCTGATACATTCAAACATGGTCTCCACGATGGTTTCCAAGTCCTTGATGGAAACGCCCTCTCGCAAAAGGCTGGTCAGTACCTTTTGCAAAAGGTTGTAGCTGATAACTCCCGGAAAAGCTTCTTCACAAAGCTCCGGTGCAGTTTTCTTTAAGTTTTCCACCAGACGAACCACTTCCTGTCTAGTCATCAACTCATAGGCATGCCGTTTAATGGTTTCCGATAAGTGGGAAAGCATTACTGACAAAGGATCGATTACCGTGTAGCCGTAAAGCTCCGCCCTCTCCCGGTTTTCCGGTCGAATCCACTTGGAGGGGATACCGTAGGCCGGCTCAATGGTTTCAATTCCGTCGATGGCATCCTCCACATCGTCCGGCTCCAGGGCCAGTACATAGTCTGTCAGGATTTCACCCTTGGCGATTTCCTCCCCCTTAATCTTAATGCTGTATTCATTGGTTCCCAAGCTGGAGGAATCTCTAAGCCGGATAGAAGGTACTACAAAGCCGATATCCTGGGCATACTGTCTTCGGAAAATGACGATTCTCTGAATCAATCTTCCTCCTACAGACTCGTCAGCCAGAGGAATCAGGCTGTAGCCAAAATCCATTTCAATGGGTTCCACCTGCAGGAGGTTATAGACGTTGTTAACATCCTTGAAGTAATCCTCTTCGGATTCCGCAGGAGCCTGAGGCGCTTCCCCCTGGGCCTCCTGCGGCTGAGGCGCCGCTTCCATGCTGGGCAACAAGCCTTCCCCTTCCGTCCTTGCCCGCTCCGGCTCTTCCTTGATTCTCTTTTCCAGGAAATATCCTGCCGCAATAAATCCTCCGGCAACGGGAAGAATCTGTAAAATCGGCATTCCCGGAATCAGCATCAGTACGCCCATAGCAATTCCCGTAATCATCATGGAACGGGGCTGCTGGGTAAACTGCTTGGAAACGTCTTCGTTTAAGGAGCCTTCTGATACTGCACGGGTTACAATCATACCGGTGGAAACGGAAATCAGCAAAGACGGAATCTGTCCTACCAGACCGTCTCCCACGGTAGCAATAGAATAGGTAGAAAGCACGGTAGCCACCGGTTGTCCGGACTGAACGATACCGATAATACTTCCTCCCACCAGGTTGATGGCGGTGGTGATGAGAGACATGACACCGTCTCCCTTTACGATTTTGGTAGCACCGTCCATGGAACCGTAGAAGTCGGATTCTCTCTGAATCTTCTCTCTTCGCTCTCTGGCCTGCTGCTCCGTAATCATACCGGAGGAAAGATCCGCATCAATCGCCATCTGCTTACCGGGCATCGCGTCCAATTTGAATCGGGCTGCTACTTCGGATACACGCTCCGCACCCTTGGTAATAACGATAAACTGCATCAATACGATAATCAGGTAAATAATCAAACCGACTACCACGTTTCCTCGTACCACGAAGTCTCCGAAGGCCTTGATAATCGCTCCGGAAGAACCGCCGTTGGTTAAGATATTTCTGGTTGTGGAAACGTTGATTCCCAAACGGAAAAGGGTGGTAATTAAAAGTAAGGACGGGAAAATAGACAATTCCAGCGGTTCCCGAATCGTCATGGTAATCACTAGAATCATCATGGAAATGGCCATATTCACCACAATCGCCACGTCAACCAAAATGGCGGGGAGGGGAATAATGAGGAGCAATATGAGAACCAGTACAAAAAGTACTACTCCATTTTGCAAAATGTTTTTAACCATCCCTGTTATCTTCCTTCGCTCTTTCTAAAATATCCTGTCTGTTTTCTTTCTGGTAGATATATACTAAGATTTCCGCTACAGCCCCGTAAAAATCCCCGGGGATTTCTTTGCCCACATGGCAAAGAGGATACATTGCCCGGGCAAGAGGCTTGTTTTCAATGGCCGTTACCCCATTGGCCTCTCCTACGGCCACAATTCGAAGGGCCAATTCATCCTGTCCCTTTGCAAGTACTACAGGAGCGGAGTTCTTGTCCGGGTCATACTTAATGGCAATGGCCAAGTGCTCCGGATTTCGAATAATAACGTCTGCGTCCGGAACCTGCTGCATCATTCGCTGGTTGGCTCTGGCACGCATTTGCTGCTTCATTCTTCCCTTGATTTCCGGATTTCCTTCCAATTGCTTGTACTCATCTTTTACTTCCTGCTTGGTCATCTTTAAGTTATTTTCATATTCCCACTTCTGATACATAAAGTCGAAAAGGGCAATAATCAAAAAGACTCCGCAAACTCTGGTAATCAAGTCAAACATCATGGACACCAAGGCCAGACTGGAATTTTGAATGTCCATGTGTACCATCTTGGCAATGGGAATGATATCCGCCTTAATGATGGAGTAGAGGAAATTAATGAGAATAATAATCTTCAAAATATTCTTCAATAATTCCACTACATTTTTTTTGGAAAAAATCCTTCCTAAGCCCTGCATGGGGTTTAGCTTGGAAAACTTAGGCGTTAATAATTTAAAACTGATGTTGAATCTGGTCTGTACCAAGCTGGCTATCACACCCAAAAACATCGTCACCAGCAATAAAGGCATGGCAGACTTCACAAAAAGCCAGGTGAAGCGCAGATACAGCTTATTGGAAATGGGGCTGGGCTCATCTAAAAGCTCTAAAATATAGGAAAGAAAATTCCTCAGATCCTTATAGATGAAGGGCATCATAAAGCGGACGGCATAAAACACGCCGAATAAAACTGCTACAGTGACAATGTCTTTACTTTGAAAAACATTACCTTCCTTTCTGGCGTCACTTCGCTTTTTTTCGGAAGGCGCTTCGGTCTTGTCGCCGTCTGCCACTGTTAAACCTCTCTTTCCCCAGTATTCCTATTCTTTTACATCTTGATGAGTTTAGCTAATGCTTTTCAATTCGTCTATAGGCAATTTCACTAGTTTTTAAGTTTTTTTTAATTCGGCTTATGCTTTTCCCCTGTAAAATCAAAAGAGAAATTAAAAATATTCATTATTTCAATTCTTCTGATTTTAGGCTATTTTTTCCTCATCTTAAACTCGGCGGTTTCTCTTGCTATTTTACGGATTCTTAAATTTTTGAGCTCTTTTTCACTTTTTTCTAAAGCAGTCCCATAACCTTGTTCAGACTCTCAAAGGCAAATGCTATAAAGTCCTTCATCTTATCCGTAATGGGAATCAAAAGAAAATAGAGCATGGAAAAGCCCAGAATGATTTTCAGCTGGAAATTAACCGCAAAAATATTAATTTGGGGAATAATACGCATAAGGATTCCCAACGCGATTTCGGACATCAGCTCTAAGCCCATAATCGGAAAGGCCAGCTCTAAGCCCATCTTCATAGAAGCCACAAAAAGGGACAGCATCAGTTTCGGCATTAGCAAAAGTTTTATGGAAATGCCTCCAAAAGGATGGGTATCTATCGTTTGAAATAAAAGTTCTAAAAAACGTAGATGCCCGTCCATGGAAAAAAACAGAAGCATCATGAATCCGTAGAACAATCCCGTACTCACCGTAGCCTGAGAACCGCTTTGAGGGTCGAAAACCTGAGCCATGTTTAAGCCCATGGAAAAGTCCATAATGGAAGTGGCAAAGCGCAGGCAGGTAAAGGCCAGCTCCATGGCAAAGCCCAGACAAAAGCCTACGAAAAGTTCCTTCAAAAGCATAAAGCCATACTCCAGAATACTCCCCGGCATATTCTGAAGCTCTCCGCCGATATGCACATAGCATATTGCGGAAAGCATGAAAATCAAAGCCGCCCTGGCACGACGGGGATAATCCGTTCTTCCAAAGACAGGATTAAAGGCAATGGCTCCTGTCATTCGCATGACAATAAAGGAAAATAAGACCAGCATATTATCCTCCTGCCACCATTTTCATAATCATGGTAAAGAAATCCTGCATGGTCTTTAAGAGGGTTCCTCCCAAAACCGTCATCATGATAATAATGGCAATAAGCTTCGGGACAAAGGTCAGGGTCTGCTCATTGATGGAGGTTGCCGCCTGAAAAATGGCAATCACGATACCCAAAATCATGCTCACCAAAAGGAAGGGCATGGCAATCCTTAGGGACAGCATAAAGGTTTGGTTCATAATATCTAAAATTTCCGCACTATCCAGCATTTTCTTCCCCTTTCCCTATCGGAAACTGTTGACCACACTGGAAAAAAGCAGGTTCCATCCATCTACGGTAATAAAAAGCAAAAGCTTAAAGGGCATAGACACCATGGCCGGAGGTAACATTACCATACCCATAGCCATCAGGGTGGTGGATACTACCACGTCAATTAAGAGGAATGGCAGATAAATCAAAAAGCCGGCAGTAAAGCCTCTTTTCAGCTCCGAAGTCATAAATGCGGGAGTCACCACGGTTAATGGATAGTCCTTCGGATCCTTTTGCAGCTCCACCTTACTCATGGATACAAAACGATCCAATGTGGCCTTTTCCGTATTCCGGAGCATAAACTCCTTCATATCCTTCCCCATAATATTTAAAGCTTCTTCCTGCGTGACCGTCCCATTCTTATAAGGTTCATAAGCCTCCGTATTAATTTTGTTCAAGGTGGGACTCATAATATATAGGGTCAAAAAGAACGCAATCCCCGCCAAAACCATGTTGGGAGGAGTTTGCTGCACACCCATAGCATTTCTGGTAAAGGATAAAATGATGATGATTCTGGTAAAGGAAGTCATCATAATCACAATGGAAGGCAGTAAAGCCACAAGAGTTAATAAGTAGATTAGTTCCAGGGTAGGAACGGAACCTCCATTTAATCCTGACAATAATTCATTCATCCTTTTACCTCACTATCCAAATCGGAAGTGGAAGCTTTCTCCTCTTCCCCTTTCCATGCACCGGCATTCTTTCCTTGCAGCTTCTTCTGTAAAAGCTTTACCCCTTCCTTTTGAAATATGGAAAGAAAGCTTTCTCCGTCCCCTAAGGGATTCTCTCCCTCATAATCTTCCTGTAATTCGGTAATGAGTCTCATTCCTTCAGGCCCTGACGCTACAAGGAGACAGCGGTCCTCCTTCTCTAAACGAAGGATAAACAGCTGTCTGTCCTGAGATATCTGTATATGGTCAACCACTTGCATGTATCGACTTTTTTGGAACATTCTTCCGTACTTTCCGATAAAACGATGTAGAGCCCAAGCTCCTAAAAGGAAGAGACAGAAGAGTAAAAAACCGGACACAAGGGAGATGATATCCTGTTGAAACATTATAGGCTCTCCTGATTAATGTCTTTCTTCAAAATCTCGGTGATACGAATACCGAAGTTTTCTTCTACAACTACGATGTCTCCTTTGGCAATGCACTCTCCGTTTACGTAGAGGTCTGCCTGCTCTCCTGCCATCTTGTCCAGAACCACCAGAGAACCCTGGGTAAACTCTAAGATATCCTTTACCAGCTTTCTGGTCCTTCCGATTTCTACGGAAATCTCTAAAGGTACCTTCATCAGCATTTCTCTGTTGTCAGGATTTTCTCCTGCTTCTCCACCCTCATTCTCGAATTCTCTGGAATTTAAAGGTTTAATCAGAGATGGCTCGGAAGATTTCGCTTCCTTATTCTTTCCTCCCTGAATATCCCGAATCAGCTCCAGCATCTGGGTCTGAGACTGTTGCATCTGGTTTAAAAGCTGCAAGGTGAGAGGATCCTGATAAGCCACACCCTGAGGCATAGCCATCATCTGGGGAGCCATCTGAGCCGGTGCAGGCTGTGGAGCCGCTACAGGCTGTGGTGCAGGGGCGGCTGCTGCAGGTTCTGTCGGTGCCGGTGCAGGAGCTGCCGCTACGGGTTCCGGAGCAGCTGCCGGCTCTGCTGCAGGAGCGGGTGTCGCTTCAGAGGCTCCCTCTCCGTTTTGCTCTGCCAGTAAGCTGGCCAGTAAAGCATCTGCCGTAGCCTGGTCAATAGGACCGGACTTTGCCGGCATGGTCGCTTCCTCAGCTGCCGGTGCTTCTGCAGCCGGTGCTTCCGGTGCAGACTCTTCTACTTGAGGCGATACAACTTCCTCACTACTGGCAACCACCTCATCCTCTTCCTCTTCTCCCATACCAAACTGGGCAGTAAAGGGCTTCAAAAGCTTCTTTACCAGATCCACAGACATGATATTTAAGAATTCACTCTTTAAGTTATCTTCGATTTCCAGGGTGAAGCGGATAACAACATTCTCCTCAGCCCCTTCGAAATACTTGTCTTTAAATGCAGCGCCGTCTGTGATTTCGTAGGAAATGGGGGTAGAAATATCTACGGTTGTTCCCAAAAACTCAGAAAGAGCGGTAGCCGAAGCTCCCATCATCTGGTTCATTGCCTCACGAATCGCACTGGCGTTGATTTCGTCCATGACGAATTCATCTTCCGGAATCTCCGAACCCATCATCATGGAAACGATGATACGAACGTCGTTCCTGGAAAACATCATGATGTTTCTGCCATCAATTCCTTGAACGTATGCAATTTCAACTCCTATTGCCGGCTCTAATTCCCGAAACTCAAAGTTTTCTTTGTTTTTCACCTGCACAACAGGAGTAGTAATATTAACTTTAGTACCAAGAAGAGTGGATATTGCCGTTGCTGACGCCCCAAGGCTGATATTCATAATCTCGCCTATGGCATCGATTTCCATTTCATTGAAGCTATTCGCACCCATCTAACTTACTCCTTTAATCCTCAGTTTCCTGTTCCTATCGCCCCTTCTTACTTACCGATGTCCAGCGCTCTTTGTGCCATGGTCTTCATGGCATTTAAAGCGGTAACATTGGCTTCATAAGAACGAGTGGCGGACATGGAGTCCACCGTCTCCTTCAAAATATCCACATTGGGGTAGTTTACATAGCCCTGCGCATCCGCATCAGGGTGATTTGGGTTATAGACCCTCTTCATCTCCCGGTCGTCGGTAATAATGCCCTGAACTCGAACTCCCGCATGCTGTCCTCGGAAGCCCTTGCCATTTTGCGCATTTCGAAGGGCCTGTTGGAAGGAGCGTTCTCCAAAGCTTTCCAGCACTACATCTTTTCTTTTGTAAGCACCGCCTGCTTCGGTTCTGGTGGTATCCACATTGGCAATATTCTCTGCCGCAATGTCCATTCTAACTCTCTGAGCGCTCATCCCTGATGCACTAATATCGAATGAATTTAAAAATGACATTTTCTTCCTCTACTCTCTTTTAGCCACCCAAGATGTTCTTAACGGTGGAGGTAATTCTCTCTGCATTAAAGGGCTTTACAACGAAGTCCTTTGCTCCGGACTTAATTGCATCCACTACCATGCTTTCCTGTCCCATCGCGGTACACATTACAACCTTCGCATCCGGATGTGCTTCTCTAATCTTCTTCAGAGCCTGCAATCCATCCATGTTGGGCATGGTAATGTCCATGATCACAAGATCAGGATTCTCTTCTTCAAACTTCTTTACTGCTTCCATGCCATCCTGTGCTTCCACGAAGGTGCAATCAGCAAAGCCGCCCTTTGTAAGGGAGTTCTTCACCATCATTCGCATGAACGCTGCATCATCTACTAACAAAATCTTTGCCATCTTCGTTTCTCCTATCCTTATACTAAGCTTTTTTTATATCTCTATGGCAGTTTCCTGCCTTAAGACCAGTTTATTCCTCATCATCCAGAGAAGGCTCCGGATCCAGTAAATCCTGAATGTCTTGTGCCATCACATTCATTGGTGAAATATCTTCTTCCGGAATTTCTTCCGTTTCCCCTTCCTTCGCTATCTCGTCGGAAAGTGCTTCCATCGCCTTATCTCCCTTTTGGATGATTCGGTCTTCAATCCGAATGGCAATGTTTTTCTTATATACTCCCATCTTTCCGGTAAACCAGGGCTGTCTTCCTACATAAAGCTTGACAGCGGAATTCTTCGCCTTGTTTAAGTCGATGACATCCCCCACCTTTAAATGATAGAGATCTTCAATGTCCAACTTGACAACGCCAAGCTGTCCTGTCATCGGGAAGCTGGAAGCCTTCAAATGTTCCATAATGGTATCTTGATTATTCTCGTAAGCAAAGCCTCTGGCCAGATGTTTCCGGTTATCAATAATCTTAAACATATGTTCCAGAAGGGTTCCGGGAAGACAGATTCTGATTCTTTCCATGGCTAAGCCGGAAATATCCACATTCATCACTGCCAGCACTACGGTTTCATCCAATCCTACTTCCTGTACCATGGAGGGGTTGGTTTCTATCTTTGCAATCTTAAACTCTGCGTTAATATAATTGCTGAAACCGTCTCCCAAGGCATGGACGATGTATTCCATAATTCTCTTGTACAAAGCCATCTCCACATCGGTATAACGATAATCTTCTTCCGTCTTAATAACGGTATCGCTTCCTCCCAGCATGTGGCTTACCAGAGTCAGGGTAAGTCCCGGTGAGATATAACTCATCATGGGCACATTGCTCTTTCCCTTATCCTGCACATAGGTGTCTACTATCGTCATACAGTCATTTTCATGGAAGGCATTGACATATTCGTAGTATCTTGTCTCTCTTAACTCTAAAACCGTAATGTCCGTCATGGTACGGAAAATACCATTCACCTGAGATGTTAAAATTCTTGCATAATTATCGAAGATGCTCCTCAATAATCGAATTTTATCTTTGGTGAACTTTCTCGGACTGTAGAAGTCGTATTTGCTATACGTTTCTTCTTCCTTCTGCACTTCTTCTTTCTTTGTTTCCAAAACCTCTGCAGGTTTTTCTTCCACCTTTTCTTCTTTGGGTGGTCCGTCCTGCATGGATTTCAGAAGCGCATCAATTTGGCTTTGGGATAAGACGTCTGCCATTCAATAACCTCTTCTTCTTCCTACTGTAAGAAAATCGCGCTTTTCTTACATAACCCCTTTCTCATACTCCCTTAGCCCTGCTAAAGGATTAAGACTTAGCTTTTCCTCCAAGTCCTTTCAAGAAGTCTCCCAGTATTTTTTTGATGTTTCCTGCAATACTGTTCTCTTCCTTTTCCCCGGGAATTTCTCGGGAAACACCGGCAACCTGCGGTGTCTTTTCTTTGGCCATGGCCTGTTGGCCGCCTGCCTCGGATCCTGTGCTTGCCGCACCCTCTGCAGCGCCTGCGCTGTCCGCCCCGGCTGCGGGACTTCCTTCTCCGGCGGGAGCAGCTCCCTCTGCGGGTGCAGCACCTTCCTGGGGAGCAGCATTGCCTCCTGCTTCTTCAGCCTTAATATTCTCCGGCACACCATCCGTAACGATGGTTTTGTCCGCATTGGCTCCGCTGTAGTACTCCTCGAAGTACTCATTAATATTACGGATTTCTGCGCCTTCGTCAATAAGCAAAATTTCCACTCTTCGATTCTTGGCTCTTCCCTCCGATGTAGCGTTATCCGCTATAGGGTGGAACTGTCCGTAACCGATGCTGACCAGCTTATCCGGAGAGATGATTCCTCTTCCCTGAATGAAGAGACAAACCTCCGCTGCACGCATAACCGACAAGATTCTATCGTTTCTCGGGTTATTGGCTCTTTCCGGATCTGCCTGGGCGGTATGACCCATAACATTAACCTGAGACAGCTTGTTTGCATCTGGTGCTATAGTATCACAAAATATGGATAAAGTCTCCTGTCCTTGTGGAGTAATTACCGAGCTGTCTCCGGCAAAAAATGCCTTATCTTTAAATACCACAAAGGTGTAATCTTGTCCACGGGAAACTTCAACGCCGTCAATACCTGCCCCATTCAAAGCCTGGGCAATCTGTAGATACAATTCATTAATATTGTTTGGATCTACCGTATTTTCCGGGGCTCCGCTGTCTCCTATTTCTCCGGCAGGCTCATCCTTATTGGTGGCCTGACCGTTAATAATAATCTGCTCCGCCGACTTATCTCCCGGGCGTCCGTTGGGGAAAATGGAACGTACAAACACATCCCACTTTGCCGAGTCGATACTGGACATGGAGTAAAGAAGCACGAAGAAGGTCATTAAGAGGGTAACCAGGTCCCCGTAGGTGTCCATCCAGGATCCACCTTCGTCTCCTCCACCTCGTTTCTTCATTACTTGTCTCCTCCTCCGGCATCTCCACCTGCCGCTCCGGCCTTAGCCAAAAGCTTCTTCTGCTGCTTCTGGGCAAGGGAAGCCAAAAGTCTTTCCCGGATAACCTTGGGGTTATCTCCGGACTGAATGGCGATAACACCTTCGATAATAATGGAGCAGTATAAAACCTCTTCATTGTCCTTGATGGTTAGCTTCTGGGCAATGGGGTGGAAAAGCACGTTACTCATGGCAGAACCGTAGAAGGTGGTGATTAAGGCAACACCCATGTCCTGTCCCAGGGTACTGGCTCCGCCGCCGGAACCGGAAAGGTCCATACCCTTTAACATGTTTACCAGACCTACCAGGGTTCCGATCATACCGAAGGCCGGCGCCAGAGCGGATCCCTTTACATAAAGACCTTTCGCCTCTTCATGTCTGGTCATCATATCTTCTACCTGATGTTCCAGAGAGGCACGTACCTTATCCGGATCATTGGCATCTACAATCATGACTACGGCTTGTTTAAAGAAAGGCTCCTTGATTTCTTCCGCCTTTTCTTCCAAAGCCAGCAAACCGCTCTGTCTGGCAATCAAAGCCAAATCCACCAGGGCATCCACGGTTTGCGGTACATTATATTTTTTTCCTCCTCGAAAGCAGATTCCGATATGCTTCGGAATTTCCTTAATGATTCGGAATGGGTAGCAGGCGATTAACGCCGCTATTGTTCCTCCAACTACGATCAGGGCACTGGGTGCATCCCAGAAGTTCCCCAACTTCGGCATGGTAATACCACTAATGATTAAGGCAATAG
>ERZ773197.765-NODE-765-length-24126-cov-13.018570_pt1 | contig 24126 bp, 19 predicted proteins | sample MGYA00580999_ERZ773197 | MGnify/ENA primary metagenome ERZ773197 (study PRJEB29015, sample SAMEA2738166) | human oral metagenome | biome: human oral; feature: human-associated habitat; material: saliva | place: China | collected 2185 ...
TCTCTGCGGCTTTGCTCGTCTCGGGTGCCGCGGTGCTGCTCTCCGCCGCGCCGGTCTCTATGGCACTGCTCTCCGCGGCAACACTTTCTGCCGTACTCTCCCCGGCACTCGTATCCGCTTCCGAAGCGCCGCTCTCCTCCGAGGCTGCGGTCTCCGGCGCAGTCAGGCTGTCCGCATCCGGCAAGGTGGTGCGCGGCGTCTCAAAAGAACCGTCCTCCCGCATCTCCGACTTCAAATCGAGTACGACCAGCACATCCTGAATGGTCTCGAAATCCGCGACCGGCACCAGGGTGCCGCTCCTGGTCAGACGGTCCGGATCTGTCTTCAGGTCGCCGACATAGCCGATCAGAATGCCGGGCAGAAATTTGGAACTCACAGTGCTCGTCACAATCGCATCGCCGTCCTTGATATCCGCCGTATCGGTGATATCGCTGAGTTTCAATTTGCCCGAGGCATAGAGCTGCAGGCTGCCCGAGACAATACAGGTGTCGTTTGACTGTATCGCCATGGCGCTGACGCGGCTCACATCGTCAATGATGGAGCGCACCGTCGCGTAGTTGTCGCCGACATCCGTCACAATACCGATGAGTCCGCCGTCTCCGACCACGTTCATGTCCGGCTTGATGCCGTCGCGCGCACCCTTGTCAATGCGGAACACATGGAACCAGTTGCCGGTGTCCTTTGCTATGACGCGGGCTCCCGTCATACGGTACTGCCCATAGGTTTGATTCAGCTCATAGAGCGCGCGCAGACGGCGCAGCTCATAGCTGTCGCTCTGCAGACGCGTATTCTCCATCGTGAGCGAAGCGACCTGCTTGCGGAGAGACTCGTTGTCCGAAAGTGCCGTCCGCATCCGTTCCTGGTTCTTGAAATTCGTATAGACCGCGCTGCCCACGCGGTTCACACCGGTCTGCACCGGCATGAGCAGATAACCGACCGCTGTCCGAAGCGGACGCAACTGCTCGTTTTTGATTGTCGTAAGTCCTATCATGCCGACGCAGGATACGCTGAGCACAATGAGAACCAGGCGGTTATTCGATATTTTCACAATAGACCCCACTCCTTAAAACTGTAGTAGGCATTATCTCCGATGACAATATGGTCTTCCAGCGGAATGCCGATGAGACGCGCCGCTTCCTGTATTTCGGCGGTGACCTTCTGATCGTCCTTGCTCGGGCGCGGATCACCGCTCGGGTGGTTGTGAATCAGAATCATACGAACGGCGCGCGCGCGGAGCGCCGCAATCATGAGCTCCCGCACGGATACCACCGAGGAATCGACCGAGCCGCGACTTAACAGGCGGTCACAGATCAGCCGCAATTTGGTGTCGAGAAAAGCGGCATGGAGTTCCTCCTGTTCGAGATGCCGGAGTGCCTCCATGTAGTAACGCGCGCAAATCGAAGGATCGGCGAACGCGGTGGTCAGATTCTTCGCCGCTTCCCGCCGCCAGATGCGCTTCGAGAGTTCGCCGATTGCGACGAGCTGCAGAGCCTTTGCCTCGCCGACGCCGCGAATCCGCATATAGTCCTGCATGCTGTTGTGAAGGAGTCCCAGCAAGCCCTCGCGGCGGGGCTCTAAATCAAGCACCAGCGCCGAGAGTTCCGTGACATCCTGTCCGCTGCAACCGCTGCGGAGCAGCAGCGCCAAAAGCTCTTGGTCATCCAGGCTCGCAATGCCGAGACGCCGCGCCTTCTCCGCAGGTCTTTCCTCCGGCAGAATATCTCTCAACTTTCTCATTCGTTTTCCTCCCGAGCTCTCCAGGCACAGCGAGGAAATACAAGTCTATTATAGCACAGTTTATACGAGTCCGGCGTCCGCGAGCTTCTGGAGCGACATCAGGACGCCGATTTTCGCATGGGCATAGGTGAGACCGCCCTGGAAATACGCGGTATACGGCGGACGCATGGGGCCGTCTGCCGAGAGTTCGATCGACGCGCCCGATACAAAAGTTCCGGCCGCCATAATGACCGGTTCCTCATAGCCCGGCATATCCCAGGCCTCCGGTTTCACGAAACTGTCGACCGGAGACGCCGCCTGAATGCCGATACAGAAGGCAGAGAGCGCTTCGGGGGACTTTAAGTCGACCGACTGGATGATGTCATGCCGCAGTTCCTCTGCGCGCGGATTGACCGGGAATCCCAGATTCTGATAAAGCTGCGCCGCAAAAATAGCTCCTTTTTCGGCAGAAGCCGTCACGGTCGGAGCGAGAAAGAGCCCCTGGAAAAACTGTCTGGTAACGCCGAGCGAGGCCCCGAGTTCCTTGCCGAGCCCCGGTGCCGTTAAGCGGTAGGCCGCATTTTCAATCAGCTCCCGCTTGCCTGCGATATAGCCGCCAATCGGCGCGAGGCCGCCGCCGGGATTCTTGATGAGGGAGCCCACCAGCAAATCCGCGCCGAATTCGCTGGGCTCTCGCCGCTCCACGAACTCACCGTAGCAGTTGTCGACCATACAGATCACATCCGGTTTCACCGACTTGACAAAACGGATTAACTCCGCAATCTCCGCGACCGAGAGTGTTTTTCTGGCTGCGTAGCCCTTGGAGCGCTGAATCTCTACCAGCCTGGTTTTCTCGTTCATGCTGTGTCGAATCGCGTCAAAATCAAAACTGCCGTCCTCTTTTAAGTCCGCCTGGCGATAGCTCACGCCATACTCGCGGAGACTTCCGCGCTGCGGACGTATGCCGATGACTTCATCGAGCGTATCGTAGGGCTTACCGACCGGCGAGAGGATTTCATCACCCGGGCGAAGATTTCCGAACAGCGCGACTGTCAGCGCGTGCGTGCCACTGACAAGCTGCGCTCTGACCAGGGCGTCCTCCGTCCCGAAGACCGAGGCATAGACCGCCTCCAGCGCATCCCGCCCGATGTCGTTGTAGCCGTAGCCTGTGCTCGGCGAGAGGTGTGCCTCGCCGATGCGGTGCTCGCGGAGTGCGTTCAGCACTTTCATCTGGTTGTATTCCGCAATCGCATCAATTTCCGCGAACCGCGCCTTGCACTGTGCTTCCGCTGCCTGCCCGAGCGCCAACACGCGTTCGGAAAGCCCCGCTGCGCGGTACATATCCAGTAAACTCTCGTCCAATCCTGCACTCATCTCGTCTCTTCCCTTCTCTTTTCCACGCGGCGAAGCATCTCCGCTGCGATGGCCTGCTCCGAGGCATAGTCTTCCCGGAGAAACCACTCCGCGTCCCGCTCCCTGCGAAACCAGGTGAGCTGACGCTTGGCAAAATGCCTGGTGTCCAGTTTGACGCGCTCTTTGCAACTTTCAAGATCCGCTTTGCCGTCCAGATAATCGAATAACTCATGATACCCGATGCCCTGCATCGAGGTCGCCGTCCGAGGCACCCCGCGCGCCGCAAGTGAACGCACTTCCTCGACTAGTCCCGCCCGAAACATGGACTCTACCCGCGCGTCGATGCGTCGGTAGAGGCTCTGTCTCTCCATGCTTAGCACAAAGTAGGAGAGCGCATAGCGGGACTGCTGCTCTCTCGCCTCGGCATTGTGGCGGGAAATCCGCTCGCCGCTGCTGAGGAAGTATTCGAGGGCGCGGAGCACTCTCTTCTCATTGTTCGGATGAATTTGCGCCGCAGCGTCCGGATCGACTGCAGAAAGTTCCGCGTAGAGAGGCGCAATCCCCCCGCGTGCCCTTCGCTCCGTCAGTGCCGCATGCACGGTCTCATCCCGGCTCTTCTCGGAAAAAGGAACCTCATAGAGCACGGTCTGCAGATAAAAGCCGGTGCCGCCGACCAGAATCGGCACCTTGCCGCGCGATTGTATCTCTTCGATGGCCTGCTTTGCGAGCTTCTGGAACCGCATCGCATCGAAATTCTCCTCCGGCTCCAGAATATCAATCAGGTGATGCGGCACTCCCTGCATCTCTGCCGCCGTGATTTTTGCGGTGCCGATGTCCATGTGCCGATACACCTGCATGGAGTCGGCGGAGATAATCTCTCCGCCGAGCGCTTTTGCGAGCGCCAGCGAAAGCGCGGTTTTACCGACCGCCGTCGGCCCCGTGAGCGCTACCAGCGTCTGTTTTTCACACAATGCGCTTAAACCTCCGTTCCAGCTCTGTCTTTGTGAGTTCTATGATGGTAGGTCTGCCGTGCGGGCAGTTGTAAGGATTTTCGAGCGCAAAAAGCTCGTCGAGCAAGGCTTCCGCCTCCTGCTGTGAGATATGCTGATTGCCCTTAATCGCCGCCTTGCAGGACATGGACGCGGTCTTTTCGATAATGAGGAGCGGCACATCGTCGGCGCGCTGCCCTACGAGCAGGCTCGCAAACATCGTTTTCAGGAGCTCTTCCTTTAAAACCGAGGGCAAAATGTCGGGCACGGCGCGGACCGCATAACTGGAGCCGCCGAAGTGCTCAATCGAAAAGCCGATTTTTTCAAAGCTCTCATGCTGCTCCGTAAGAAGTGCTGCCTCTTCCGCGCTGAGGGTGAGGAGGAGCGGCGGTTCCAGGCGCTGCGCGCTCACAGCCTGCTGCCGGTAGTCCCGCAACAGCCTCTCATAGTTGACCTTCTCATGCGCCGCATGCTGATCGATGAGATACATCGAATTGCCGCGCTCGGCAATCCAGTAAGTATCGAAGACCGCACCGACCAGACGAAGATGCTGCCGCTCTTCGGGGCGAAACAGCGCATACTGTCCGCCGCGCTCCACGGTCTCGAAGGCCGGCTTCTCTTCGGCGACAGCCCGCTCTGTCTCGCCGCCTGTCGCCGGTTCTTCGCGCCCCGCCTGCTTTTCTTCTTCCGCGCTCTGCCCTAGGGGCTGCTCTGTCTGTTCCGGCCGGTTTGTACCGCGCTCTGCTTCCGCACTCTGATTCGGCTGCCGCCGCCCGTAGGCCGAGAGGAAGGAGGAAAGAGAGAGTTCTTGCTCCGCTTCTTCCTGCTGTCTCTCGGCCTGTAAGCGCCGCGTCTCAAACGGCTCCGGCGGCTTTTCCGCCTTTTTGCGGGATACTTCCGGTACGGTACGCCGCTCTTCCGAGAGCGCGGAAAGTCGAATCAACTCCGCGCGTTGCAGTGCATCCTCGACTGCGGCCCGGAGAAAGAGATACAGCGCCTGACCGTCAGAGAAGCGCACCTCCCGTTTGGTCGGATGTACATTGACATCGACAATCTCCGGCTTTGTCGTAAGAAAGAGGACGGCAAAGGGAAAGTTATGCTGCATCATGCGGTCGCCGTAGCCGTCCTCAATGGCCTTCGAAAGCAGCGGGCTCTTGATATAGCGCCCGTTAATGCAGTAGTGTTCGAGCGCGCGACTGCCCCTTGAGATTTCAGGCCGTCCGATAAAGCCGTGCACCGAGAGCCCCTTTTCCCTCCGCTCGACAGGCAGAAGTTTGGTCGCAATCTCCCTCCCGTAGAGCTGGTAAATGATGTCCTTCACTTCCCGGTTACCGCTCGTATGAAAACGGCTCTGTCCGTTCGCGAGAAAGCGAATCGAGACCTCCGGATGCGAGAGCGCGAGCTCCTCGGCGAGCGCCGCGACATGGGCGGTCTCCGTGACCGCTGCCTTTAAGAAGCCGCGCCGCACGGGCGTATTGAAAAAGAGGTCGCGGGCAATCACCGTCGTCCCGGCCGGTGCGCCGATTTCCTCGAGCGCCGTCTGCTGCCCGCCCTCCGCCGTATAGCGGACACCGGTCAATGCCTCCCGCTGTTTCGTGATGAGCTCGATTCGCGCGACCGCCGCGATGCTCGCGAGCGCCTCGCCGCGAAAGCCGAGACTCTGTACATGATGAATGTCCTCCGCCGTCCGAATTTTTGAAGTCGCGTGGCGAAGAAAGGCGGTCGGCACCTCGGCGGCGGCAATGCCGCTTCCGTTGTCCGTCACTCGTATCATTGCGATGCCGCCGTCGCGAATTTCAATCGTGATGACACTCGCATCGGCATCGATTGCATTTTCCGCGAGCTCTTTCACAATCGAGGCCGGGCGCTCAATGACTTCGCCCGCCGCAATTTTGTTGATGGTTGACTCGTCGAGAAGCTGAATGCTCATAGCGCCTCCTGCAGTTGATAGAGAAAATCAATCGCCGCACGCGGCGTGAGTTCCGAAAGATCGGCTTTCTTAAGTCTCTCGAGAATGTCGCGCTCCGCGGTCTGTAAGGGCGCCTCACAGGGCACATTCTCAGCCGGGAAAGCCGCGTCCTCCTGCCCCCGCGCCGCAAGTTCCTTGGCGCGCGCCGCAATGTCTGCGCCGGAGAGTTCCGCCGCGATCTCCTGCGCTCTCGCTGTCACCGTCTCCGGCACACCTGCGAGCTTTGCAACCTGAATACCGTAACTCTGGTCCGCACCGCCCTTTATGATTTTCCGGAGAAAGGCAATCGTGTCGCCCTGCTCTTTTACGGCGATGCAGTAGTTGTGAACCCCCGGAATGCTGCCCTCGAGCTCGGTCAGCTCGTGGTAGTGGGTCGCAAACAGGGTCTTTGCGCCGGCAAGGCGCCCGGTCGCGAGATATTCGACCACCGCCCAGGCAATCGAAAGCCCGTCGAAGGTCGAAGTGCCGCGGCCGATTTCATCGAGAATAATTAAGCTTCGCCTGGTCGCATTGCGGAGAATATTGGCGACCTCCGTCATCTCCACCATGAAGGTAGACTGCCCGGACGCGAGGTCATCCGAGGCGCCGACACGCGTGAAAATGCGGTCGGAGATACCGATCTCCGCCTCGGCTGCCGGGACAAAGGAACCTGTCTGCGCGAGCAGGGCAATCAGGGCCGTCTGGCGCATATATGTGGACTTTCCGGCCATATTCGGTCCCGTGATGACGGCAATTCGATTTTCCTCGCTGTCGAGCAAGGTGTCGTTTTCGACAAAGCGGCCGCTCTCCATCATGCGCTCCACCACCGGATGCCGCCCACCCAAGATGCGGAGCGGACCGTCCGCCGTCAGTTTCGGCCGCACATATTGATAGCGCTCCGCGACATCGGCAAGAGAAAGCAGAGCGTCGAGATAGGCGATGATGCCGGCACTCGTCTGAATGCGCGCGACCTCTGCCGAAAGTTTCTGTCTTACCTCCTGGAATAAATCAAACTCGAGCGTCAGGAGCTTCTCCTCTGCGCCGAGTATGCTCTCCTCGAGTTTTCCGAGCTCTTCGGTCGTATAGCGCTCGGCGTTCGCAAGCGTCTGCCGCCGCTGAAAGTAGTCCGGCACCTGGGAGAGCGCCGACTTTGTGACCTCGAAATAATAGCCGAAGACCTTATTGTATTTGATGCGGAGATTCTTGATGCCGGTCTTTTCACGCTCCCGCTCCTCGAGCTCGGCGAGCCACTGCTTGCCCTCGGTGCTTGCGCGGCGATAGCGGTCCACATCCTCGTGGTACCCGTCTTTGATAATGTGCCCCTCACGGAGTGTAAGCGGCGGATCGTCCGCAATGGCGCGCGCAAGGAGCGCGGAGAGATCCCTTAAGTCGTCGAGCGACTGCGAAAAGCCCCGGAGAAGCGGTGCCGAAAAACTCTGTAACAAGTCCTTGATCGGCGGCAGCGCCGCAATGGAACTGCCGAACGCCAACATATCCCTCGCATTCGCGCTGCCGAGCGTGATGCGCCCCATGAGCCGCTCCATATCGTAAATCGGCGCGAGATATTCTCTCAGCTCTTCGCGGTCAATGTAGCGGGACAGGAACTCCTGAATCGCATCCTGTCTCGCCTCAATTTCCGGTATACCGAGCAACGGCTTTTCCAGAAGATTTCTTAAAAAGCGCGCCCCCATCGCCGTCTTCGTTCGATCCAGCACCCAAAGCAGAGACCCGTGCTTATTCTTGTCGCGAAGGGTCTCTGTGAGTTCCAGATTCCGTCTGGAGGCGGCATCGATGAAGAGATAGGCGTTTCCCCGGTAGGCTTTCAGCTCGGTAATCAGTTCGCAGCGGTTTTTCTGTGTGTCGTAGAGGTAGCGAAGCGCCGCGCCCGCCGCGAGTGTGCCGAGCGGATAGTCGGAGAGACCGAGCGCCTCCGTGGTCGCCGCGCGGAAATGTTCGGTGAGCAGCGAAACCGCATTGTCCCGGAGAAAGGCGCTGTCCGGCAGCTCGCTGATTGCAAGCTCCTCCTCATGCCGGAGGCAGCCTTCCAGAGAGAGATTCTTTCTTTTCAGCAATTCCGCCGGATGAAACTCTGCCAGAATATCCCCGAGTTCCTTCCGGCTGTCCGCTTCCGTCACAAAAAAGCTTCCCGTCGAAATGTCCGCAAAGGCAAGGCCGTAGCGACCGTTGTCCTCCGAAACCGCGGCGAGATAGTTATTTTTCTCCTCCTCGAGAGCGCCTGCCGCCGTGACGGTGCCGGGTGTCACGACGCGAATCACTTCGCGCTTTACAAGACCCTTTGCGAGCTTCGGGTCTTCCATCTGCTCGGCGACCGCGACTTTATAGCCCCGCTTCACCAGGCGGTTGATGTAGGAGTCGGCGGCGTGAAACGGGACGCCGCACATCGGCGCTCTCTCCTCGAGGCCGCACTCTTTTCCCGTCAGCGTGAGTTCAAGCTCCTTTGACGCAAGGCGCGCGTCTTCAAAGAACATCTCGTAGAAATCGCCGAGGCGATAAAACAAAAGGCAGTCCGGATAGGCCTTCTTGGTCTCCAGATAATGCGTCATCATCGGCGAAAGCGCCACTTTAGTCTCTCCTCTCTCCCATGTAGTAAAAGCCCTTGGACTCCTTTAGCAGAACCGGAACCATCTGCCCGATTAAGCTCTCATCGCCCGGAAAATGAACCATCAGGTTATTTGAAAGCCGTCCGGTCACATAGCCCGCGCGCTGCGGATTCACTTCTTCGACAAGAACCGGTTCCACCTTGCCCTCATCGCGGTCGGCCGCCTTCGAGGCAAACTGCTGCACCAGCGCAATGAGCCGCTGCATGCGATCCGCGACAACATCTTCCGGCACCTGATCTTCAAACTCTGCAGCCGGTGTTCCGCTCCGCTTGGAGTAGATGAAGGTAAACGCTGCCTGGTACCCCGCGCGGGACACGACCTCGAGCGTATCCTGAAAATCCTCCTCGGTCTCCCCCGGGAAGCCGACAATGATGTCCGTCGTGAGGCCGACCTCCGGGAGCTCCCGGCGAATTTTATCGACCAAGGCGAGATAAGACTCCTTGGTATACCGGCGATTCATGCGCTGCAAAATTTTACTGCTGCCCGACTGGAGCGGCAGGTGCATGTGACGGCAGATTTTCGGATTTCGCTTGATGACCTGAATCAGCTCATCCGATAAATCCTTCGGGTGCGGTGTCATAAAGCGGACGCGCTCCAGGCCCTCGACCGCACAGACCTGCTCGAGGAGAGATGCAAATGTCTCGCCGTTTGAAAGCCCCTTTCCGTAGGAATTGACATTCTGCCCGAGCAGCATAATTTCTTTTACGCCGTCCTCGACGAGCGCCTTCACCTCGTGCACAATGTCCGCCGCCTCGCGGGACTGCTCTCTGCCGCGCACATAGGGGACAATGCAGTAGGTGCAGAAGTTATTGCAGCCGTACATGATATTTACGCCGGACTTAAACCAGATTTTGCGGCGCGCCGGCATGTGATCCCGGAATCCGTTTCGCTCCTCCGCCGTGTCGATGACACGCTGATTTTCGGCCTCGACCGCGTAGAGCAGCTCCGGAAACTTCCAGATGTTATGCGTGCCGAAGACGAGATCTACAAAGCGGTACTTCTTCTGAATCCGGAGCACCTCGTCCTTTTCCTGCATCATGCAGCCGCAAATGCCGATCAGCATATCCGGATTCAGTTTCTTGAAATGCTTCACGATACCGAGATGCCCGTAGAGCTTCTCGTTGGCATTTTCCCGCACCGTACAGGTGTTAAAGAGGAGAATGTCGGCGTCTTCGGTTGGAATCTCCTCACAGCCGATTTCCGTGAGAATGCCGGAGAGCTTCTCCGAGTCGCGCGCATTCATCTGGCATCCCATCGTCGTGATGTGATAGCGCACGGAACGGCCGAGCCGCTTCTTCTTTTCCTCTATCGTATCCTTTAACTGCGCCACAAAGAGCGACTGCTTTTTGCTTTCCTCCATAGACCTGAGACCTTTCTGCCACATTTGAAACATAATATATTTATGTAAACTTTTTGTGTGAAACAAGCACCTTACCACGCCGGACAATACTGCGCGATGACCGCTTCGGCGACCTTGAGCCCGTCCATCGCCGCGCTCGTAATACCGCCGGCATACCCCGCGCCCTCACCGCAGGGATAAAAGCCGCGCACATTTGCCTGAAACGCGGCATCCCGGAAAATCCGAACCGGCGAAGAGGTGCGGCTCTCGACACCGGCAAGTATCACATCCGGCGCATCAAACCCCTTGATTTGCCGCCCGAAGCGCGTCATTCCCTCGACAAAGGCTGTCTCGAGCGGCGCATCGAGGATGCCGTTTAAGCGCGAAAACCGGTACTGCCCCGCAAAACAGGGCTGAATGCCGCCGAAACTCTGACTCTCTCTCCCGGAGAGAAAATCGCCGTAGAGCTGCGCCGGAACTTTTCCCTGCCCTGCGAGAAAAGCGCGTTTTTCCAGTTCTTCCTGGAAGGCAAGGCCTGCGAGCGCGCCCGTGCCGTAGCGCTGAAAGTCTTCGGGCGTGACCGAGACGATGATGGCGGCGTTGGCATTCTCCGACCCACGGTCGGCATAGCTCATGCCGTTTACAACCGTGCCGCCCGCTTCGCTCGAGGCATTGACTACATAGCCGCCCGGACACATGCAAAAGCTGTAGACGCCGCGCAAGGCGGAAGTTTTCGCCGCGAGTTTATACGGTGCCGGCGGCAAAAAGTCTGCCTCGCGTTCTCCGTACTGCGAGAGCGAGATGTCCTTTTGGCGGTGCTGCACGCGAAAGCCGACCGCAAAAGCCTTGGCTTCCATCGAAAGCCCGCGCGACGCGAGCACGCGGAACGTGTCCCGCGCCGAGTGGCCGGTTGCGGCAATCAGCACCTCCGTTTTGAGTTCGTAGCGCGCGCCGTCCGTCCTCTCGACCAGCACTGCCGAGAGCTTGTCCGCTTCGACCCGGAAATCCACGGCGCGCGAAGAAAAGCGGATCTCGCCGCCGAGGCGCTGAATTTCCTCCCGCATCGCTGTCACAATCGAAATCAGGCGGTCGGTGCCGACATGCGGCTTCTGCTCATAGAGAATCGAGCTGTCCGCGCCGAACTTGCAAAACAGTTCCAGCACTTTCCGGTTTCGCCCGGCATTGTCCTTGACGAGCGTATTCAATTTTCCGTCGGAAAAGGTACCGGCCCCGCCCTCGCCGAAGGAGACATTGCAGTCCGGATTTAACGGCGCGCCCGCCCAAAACGCATCGACTACCTGTTTCCTGGCGGCAGCGGGCAAACCGCGCTCCAGGAGGATGGGCTGATACCCCGCCTCGGCGAGCATGAGTCCCGCAAAGAGACCGGCCGGTCCCGTACCGATGATCACAGGGCGCGATGTGAGACGGATTTCTCCCCGCGGCGGCAGCACATAGGGCTTCCTCGTGTCTAGCGTGACATTCGGAAGCTTCCGGAAGCGCTCTTCTCCGGGGAGGCAAAGCCGCAGCAAATAGACATAATAGAGCTCCGGTTTTTTTCGCGCATCGATGGAGCGCCGCACAATTTCAATTTCGCCGAGTTCCCGCAAAGACAGGTGCAAGAGTTTCGCGACCTTTTTCCGGAGCATTTCCTCCGTATGCCGCACCGGGAGCGTCACATTGTTGAGCAAAACGGCCATCAGAGCACTTCTCCCGTCATGGTCTCATGCTCGGCGCGGATTGCATCGTAGAGTTCACGGAGCGTCCAGCCCGCATTGGTCTCGGTGAGCGCTGCCTTTAGCGGCAGGCGGAGCTTCTGCTTTCTGGTCTGCGCGAGAAAAGCGTCGAGTGTTGCGCCGCTGAACCCGCAAAAGAGCACAAAGGGTTCGGCGTGCTCTCTCGAGCGCACTTCGTCCGGAACAGCCTCCGCCGCGCGGTGTGCTTCGGCGCTCTGCGGTTTTCCGCTCACCAGCGCGCCGATTCGCTCATCCAGCGCCTCGCTTCCGACCTCCCGGTATTTAATCTTTAAAAGCGCACAAATGGCACCGATACCCGGTGCCGCTTTGTCATCCGGGACATAGCAGAGCAGAGTCCCGCCTTTTTGGTTTGAAAAAATGCGATTCATATCCTTACCTCGTCACTGGCGGCGCTCTGCCCGGCCGATAGGCCGCTCGCAAAGCACCAATGGAGATTATAGCCGCCGCAGGGGCCGGTCACATTCAGAATCTCGCCCGCCGCATACAGTCCCGGAACACGCCGGAACGAGAGGCTCTGTCCCGAAAGTTCCGAGAGGGCAATGCCGCCGGCCGAAACCTGGGCTTTCTCAAGCGAACCGAGCCCCTGCACGATAAAACGGGATGCCGTGAGCGCTATGGAGAGCCGTTTGGCAAGCTCCCGGTCTCTCTGCTTCACCGCCTGCTGCGGCGATAGCGCTGCGCGCCGAAGCAAGGCGCCCCACAAATTTTTCGGCACCAGGCCGTTGCCGACCGCCTCTAAATCGATCGCAAACGGCGCTGAAAGCCGCTTTTCGAAATAGTCCGTGTCCGCTGTCAAATCCGGCAGGAAGTTAATGCAGAGCTCTGTCTTTCGCTTTTTCGCGAGGGCGCGCCCCGCTATCAGAGAGAGCTGAAAGACAGCGATACCCGAAAACCCCTCTTTGGTGAGCTGCAATTCACCGCTCTCCCGCCCCCGCTCGGCGTTGTCGACCAGAAGGGTCAGTTCCGCCGGTACCCGCACGCCCTGGGCCGCGCGGAAAAAGGGGTTTTCGCGCTCGGCGGAGCGAAGCGGGCAGAGGGCCGGTCGCGGCGTTTCTAGTTTCAGCCCGAGTTCTTCGGCATAGCGAAAGCCGCTCCCGTCTGATCCCGTCTTTGCGAGCGCACTGCCGCCGAGCGCCAGAATCACGCGGTCTGCGTACAGAGGCTTTTCTTCCGTCTGAATCCGAAACCCGCCCTTCTTTTCACGCTGTATGCCGAGAACGCGTGTACCTGTCCGTACCGACACCTTCTCCCGCTCGAGCGCTGCGCGAAGTGCGTTCAACACAGCCGCCGCCTGCTCGGCGTGCGGATAAATCCAGCCGCCGTGCCGCGAGAGGGGCGGGACACCGAGTTCTTCGAGAAAACGGATGACGGTCTTTGGCGGATAGCGTTTGATTAGCTCCCGCAGAAAGTCGGGACCGTCGGTGTCATAGCGCGCGGCATCGAGCTCCAGATTCGTGTAATTGCATTTGCCGTTACCGGTCAGCAATAGCTTTTTTCCGATGCGCTCGTTTTGCTCGAGCAGCGAAACCTCAGCGCCCGCTCTCGCCGCGGCGAGGGCGGCAGTCATTCCCGCGGGACCGCCGCCGAGTACCAGAACCTTCATGGCGTTCTCCTATCAAATCCTATCAAACTCAGATGAGATGCAGCTTGCGCGCGAGGCGGCAGAGACTCTCGCCCTTCGGAAAGCGCAACAGTTCTTTCTCGCGGATGGCGCCTGTCAGCAGCAGCAACGCGCCGTAGACCGCGACCGCGAGAAAAACGGGCACCAGCGTATAGAGCACGACGCGCCCCGTGAAACGCTTTAAGAAAATCTTGGCGCCGGCCGTCACGAGGCCCATCAGCGCCGCACAGAGTGCGGGCAGGAAGAAACTTCTGCGAATTTCCTGCCGGTAGTGAAGGAGCGAGCGGAGGCTCGCCGCATTCAGAATGCACATGCTGAGCGCAAAGACCATGTCCGCGATCACGACGCCGACAATGCCGAGCTCAAAGATGCGAAGCAGCACCTCAAGGGTCAGCACATGAATCCCGAGCGACAAGGCCGCGTGCATAACAGGCACCTGCATGTGATTGGTGCCCTGTAAAATGGCATTGCTGACCGTCGAGAGCGAATAGAGTACCACGCTCAGGCAACCGAGATGCATGATATACACGGCGAGCTCACTCTTTCCGAAGAGCAACGGAATCAGCGGGTCTGCCATCACGCCGAGGCCGACCGCCGCCGGAATCGCAACCACCATCGAGAAGCGAATCGCAAGTGTGATGTTCCGCTTGACTTCCTCTCCCTGCCTTGCGCCGACCGCGCGACTTAAAGCCGGGACGAGCGCCGAGCCGAGGGAATTGGCAATCATAATCGGGACATTGAGTAAGAGCTTGTACTTACCGGTGTAGACACCGTATTGCTTGGCGATCTCGCCCTGCCGCCCGAGATCGTACATGGCCTGTCCGAAGAGCGCATTGTCAAGGATGCCGCTCACATTGTAAATGGCGGTCGAGAGAATCACCGGTACGACCGTGAGCACGAGAAGGCGCGTAATCTCCTCGTAACTCTCCTCCCGATGCCGCACATCGAGGCGCGCTCGCCGCGCTCTGTGTCTAGCGCTCAGCAGGAACAGAACAACAAAGAGTAACAGCGCGGAGGCTGCGCCGACACCGGTGCCGATGGTGCCGCCGGTCGCGCCGAACGCGCGAGCCATTGACTCCTCTTTGCCTTTCGCGATTGCCCACTTCATCAAAAAGTAGGCTGCGCCGACACTGACCAGAGCGTTCAAAATCTGCTCGATAATCTGAGAGAGCGCGGTCGGCACCATGGTCGACTGTCCCTGCCAGTAACCGCGGCACACACCGAGATACGATACAATCCAGACGGTCGGCGCGAGTGCGCGGAGCGGGTAGGCCGCCTCCGGAATCCGGAGAAGCGCGCCTGCCAGCCAGTCCGCGCCGAAGAAAATCGCCGCACAGCCTATGCCGCCGACCACCGTCGCATAGAGCAGCGAGGCGCGCAGGATGCGCTCGGCGTTCCGGTAGTTCTTTGCACCGACCCGCGCCGAAATCAGTTTGGAGACCGCGAGCGGCAGGCTGTAGGACGAGAGCAGCAGAATAATCGCATAGATATTAAACGCTGCCGCATAGTAGCCGTTGCCCTCATCGCCGATGATTCTGGTCAGCGGCATGCGGTACACGAGCCCGATCAGGCTCGAAATCACACCCGAGGCCGCGTAGATGGATCCCTGTGCCAGAAATCCGCCGGATTTTTTCGGTTTTTCCGCTGCCGCGCTGCCCGTTCTTCTCTCTTCCATACTGTCCCTCAGCGCCGGTAGCCGAGTCCGTCGAGAATGTCTCTCTGCCTGGACTCCATGCAAAGGCGCTCCTCTTCCTCCATATGATCGTAACCCATCAGGTGCAACATGCTGTGCGCCAGTAAAAAGGCGAGTTCCCGCGTCTCACTGTGGCCGTACTCCGCCGCCTGCGACTTCACGCGGCCCACATTGATCACGATATCGCCGAGCGGCACTTCGCCGGTGTCCGGATTTTTATCCTCTTCACCGATCTCCGGAAACACGCCGGGCGCCTCGAATGCAAGCATCGGGAACGAGAGCACATCGGTCTCGCGGTCAATGTTCCGAAAGTCCCGATTCAAGCTGCGAATGGCTGCATCGTCCACAAAGCTGAGCGAGACCTCCGCCGCAAACGGGCAGTGCTCGGCCGCGAGACAGCCGGCAATCACCTTCTCCGCAATCTCTTCGTAGGGAAGATCCAAGGTCTCTTCCGTCTCATAGCAAAGTTCGAGGCTCATTTCTTTTCCCTCCGCGCGCGGACATCCCGCTTTTCTCTCTGATAGGCCACGCGGCGCTTCTTTTCGGCGCTCTCCTTTTCTTCGTACTTCTCATAGGCATCGACAATCTGCTGTACGAGCGGATGCCGCACGACGTCGCGGCTTGTGAGGCGGCAAAAGCCGATTTCCTCGATGTTCGAGAGCACGCGGGATGCCGTGTCGAGACCCGAGACGGCATCCGCCGGCAAATCCTTCTGCGTGAGGTCGCCCGTGATAATCGCCTTCGACCCAAAGCCGATGCGGGTCAGAAACATCTTCATCTGCGCGGGTGTCGTATTTTGTGCTTCGTCGAGGATGATGTAGGCGTTATCGAGGGTACGTCCGCGCATATAGGCGAGCGGTGCAACCTCGATCAGTCCTTTTTCCGCGTTGTGGAGGTAACTCTCGGCACCCATAATCTGGTAGAGCGCATCGTAGAGCGGCCGGAGATAGGGATCAATCTTACTCTGCAGGTCGCCCGGGAGAAAGCCGAGCTTTTCGCCCGCCTCCATCGCGGGGCGCGTCAAAATGATGCGCTCGCAGTCGCCGTCGCGGAACGCGCGGATTGCCATGGCCATGGCGAGATAGGTTTTGCCGGTGCCCGCAGGGCCTATACCGAAGGTAATCATGCGCCGCGCGATACTGTCCACATACGCCTTCTGTCCGAGTGTCTTCGGTTTGACCGGGCGTCCGGAAGCGGTGCGGCATATCATCTCGCGATCAATCTCGAGTATCTTCTCCTCGCCTTCGGCAAAGGACAGGGAGAGTGCATAATTCACTGTCTGCTCCGAGATGGTCTCACCGCGCCGCGCGAGTGCGACCAGGTTCGTAAACACGGAGATGGCTTTCTGAACCTTGCTCTCTTCGCCCATCACCTTGACGCTGCCGTCGCGCTCAATCATCGTGACCTGCAAGGTGCGCTCAATTTTATGGAGGTTCACATCCATGTGCCCGCAGACATTCTTCTCAAGCTCTGCGGGAATATCAATCGTCTGCTCTGTGCTTCCCATCTTCTCTCCCTCATAAGTGCAAGACGCCCGGTCTCGTTGAGACCGGGCGTCAAATATGCATTAGTTGAATTTACGCTTTCTTGCAGCCTCGGACTTCTTCTTGCGTCTGACGCTGGGCTTCTCGTAATGCTCTCTCTTGCGAATTTCCTGCTGAATGCCTGCCTTCGCACAGTTTCTCTTGAAACGTCTCAGTGCGCTGTCCAAGCTTTCATTTTCTTTCACAATCACGTTTGACATGAAACGGCCTAACCTCCCTCCCGGTTGTGAAATTGAAATCCTGTTTAGTATAGCACAATTCCGGAAAGCGTCAAGGGGTATTTCAGGCTTCTCGCCTGCCCTCTTCGCCGCCCGCAACAAAGCCCCGGTTTTGCCGGATAAAACCGGAAAAACCGGGGCTTTTATCATCAAGTCAGTCTCAGACCAATCAGGACTTATCTCTTCTCGGACTTATTCTGCTTCACCAGGTAGTTCGGGTTGCCTGCATCCTTGCCGACATTGAACTGATCCCAGAGGAAGTCGATGCTGACTTCGACTGCCTTCTTCTGGCTTGCCTTGTCGTCATTCTTCGCGAGAACCGTCGTGGAACCGGTCGTGTAGACACCCTCAGCATCCGGATCCATTGCGACCGCGAGGAACAGATCCATTCTGTTGTCCGTTGCCGGGCTGCAGAGAATCGTCGCGTTCGTGATGACCTTGCGGATTTCTTCGTCGGAGAGCTTCTTCAGTGCGGACAGTCTGATGAAGTCCACGCCGCCGACCGTGAAGTAGTCGCCCTCGCCCGCAAGCGAATTTACGAGCTTGAAGACCGGTTTGCCCTCGTCAATCGTCGGATGATACTGCTCGCCGTCCATGTAGAGTGCGATGCCGAGCATATCCGCTGCCTTGCCGCTGTCCTCGAGACCCTTCACATTGAACTTCAGGCTGCTGAGCTTCGTCGCAATGCTGCCGACATTCAGGACATCCGTGCGGAATGCCTGTGCGTAGCCCGGATACATCTGGTTGATCGTGATGTTAATCTGGTGGCTGCCCTTCGTGTTGATTGTGTTGTACGGTCCGACATTCTTTGCGATTGCTTCCGGTTTCTCGAACTCTGCGCTGAACTCGACGCTGTTGTAGCCCTTCTGGTGCTCCTTGTATGCGTCAACGCTGTAGTCGCGCGCGATCTTGTTGTAGTCCGAGGTCGCTCTCGTGAAGAAGCTGTCATTGACATAGGCCTTATCGCCGATGCCGTCGACAATGCTCCAGCCGTTCGGCGTCATCTCGTTGCCGTACTGCGCATAGAGGCCGAGGTCTGCAAATGTCATGCCAAAGTCGCCCGTCGTCGCCTTGGTGGTGACATTCAGCGTATCCGTCCAATACGCATAGCCGGTTCCCGCGAGAACCATGGACAATGCAAGGAGACCGCCGATGATCGATTTCTTACCTGCTCTTCTCATACCCACTACCATCCTTTCTTTCCGTTGCCTGTAGCCCTTCCGGCTTCCGATTACAAGCTTAGTTTAGCGGAAAGCGGCTGCCCGGGCATCCGGCGAAGGTTCCGCCTTTCGGGAACTTTGGTGGGGCTTTTTCTACGCCGAAAGTGGTATGGATGCAGCTGTCCGATAGAAGAAACACTGACTTCCGTCCTGTACCGTGAAGAGGCCGTCCGCCGGAAGTCCCGTTTTGTCCGGACGGCACATGACGGGCTGCCGTCTCTCTTCCCCGAGTAAGAGAAGGCTCTCAAGACTTGTCACAGAGACGGCGTCGTCCGGCAGCGGAAGGGCCGCGTCCGTAAAGACCAGACGGCTCCCGTACTTCCGAAGAAGGCGACGCAGGAAGAGTGCCTGTACCTCCTCCGCCGTCGGCTTTCGTGCGATCAAAAAGGCCGTGAGCAGAAGGGCGAGACCGGAGATCACAAATATCACGCCGACAAGCAGACGGAGAATGGGCAGCGCCGCTGTCTTCCGCACTTTGGTCGTGATACTGCCCTGTTCGGAACAATCCGCGTCCGGATTCAGCTGATAAAATGTGTTCTTGCTGTCGACCGGCAGCGAGAACGCGAGTGAAAACGGCTGCTCCGCGGTCTTATCCGCGCACTGCAGCGAAAAGGTCCCCGAAAAGACCAGTTTACAGCTCCGCTCAAAGCTGCCGCCGAGTTCTTTTTCGATTTCCGTGAGGTTCTCGCTATAGTCCGCCGGACGGACCTGCACGGTCTTTTGAATTTCCGCTACGCCGTTCTCTCCCGCCGGAATTTCCCCCGCTTCGAGCGGGAACTGCCTCGTAAAGATTGTCTTTTTCCCGCCCTCGGTACTGTAATAGCCGGACAGCTCCACGCCTATCGTATAAGTTCCGCTACTCACCGCGCGCGCATCACCGCTGCCCGCGAGCTTTGCGCTCAGTTGAAACTCGATATAGTCGGTGAGGCTCGCCGGATAGACCTCGCCGTTTTCAAGCCACTCACCCGGATACACCGAATTTTCGAGGAGATGTACCCTAGGTGTTCCGGTCGCGTCGACCGTATAGCTGTAGAGCGTTTTTTCTTCCAGGCTGCTCTGACGCCGCAATGCGCTCACAAAGAGCAGTGCGCCCGCAAGCAAAAGTAACACGCCGAGCAGCGCCGCCGTGCATTTCCGCCGCCCGTCAAATACAGGTCTCTGCCATCCCGCTTTTCTCTCCATGTAGCCCCCCACGATTCCTGCTTCTTGTCTCAAGTTCCTGTCTTTTTCTCCCGCAGTCCTCTCTGAATCTCTTCCGGCACTTCCCGGCTGCTGTTTAAGAGCAGCACCGGTATACCGATCCGCGGCACCACGCGAATCACTCTTCCCGCAATCTGATTCGGCGAGACGGGTGCCGCATCGGCCGAGGCATTGTTGTCGCCCTTGGTGATAAACTGCCGGTTTCCGGCCTCATCTTCCCGGATTTCCTGAATCCGGTGGGTGATGCTGATTTTGTCCCGATGATAACTGATCACCGTGCCTGCCGAGAGCGCATCCAGCTCTTCCTCCGAGCTTAGCTTTCGCACCAGAATCACATCGCCCGGATGAATGCCGGGCTCCATGCTTCCCGTCAGGATGACGGTCGGATAGACCGGAAACACGCCGATGCAAAACCAGTAGAAGGCGACCGTACACAAAAGTTCCGCATACCAAGCAAACGATACACCCTGCCGCTCCGTTCGCGCGCCGTATTCCTCCCCACGGAACTGTTCCCGCAGATAGAGAAGAAAAAAGATCGGAAAACAAAGGCCAATCGCACTGCTCGCAAGCCAAGGCAAATCCGGCAAAAACGGAAAGACATGCTGAAACACGCCGATGGCACCCGCGTATACCACCGAAGCGCCCATGCCGCCAAAGAGCACGAGACCGGTGCGCACCGCGCTGTCCGCCAGTGTCGGCAGCACGGTACTCGCCACAAAAATAAAGAGGTCCTCCGCACTCCCGAGACGAAGCATCCTTGAAACATTCAGCTCCGTCAGCGCCAAAAAGAGGCTCAGCAGTACCGCTGCCAAAGCGCGGCCGCGGATATGCCGCATACTGAGCCCAAGTCCGTAGCTCCGCACCCACTCCTTTGCGAGGAGCGGCGCAAAGAGCCACAGCATATTCTTACCAATACCCGGCAGCGAAGTGTCATACGGCGTCGCCGACAGACACTTCAAACAGACCCCTGTCAGAAAGCGGAGTGCCAGAAACACAGCCGCGCCGGACAGCGCATAGAGCCGCATACTCCGCCGCAGCGCGACGCGCCGCTGTACCGAAACCCGCGGTACACTTGCATACAGCACGCCCCCCGACACGCCGTAATACAAGAGACAGGCGGCTGCGCTGCTCTCCGTCAGGGTCCTGACTGCCGGTATCAGGCTCCCCGCGAGCATTGCGAGGAGCAGCAGAAAGGCGACATTCATGGCGTGCCTTCTGCCGTGTCCTGTGCTTTCCGGGCATTTGCCGCTGTCGCGCGGTCATCGAACAAGGCGCCGTCCGGTATCGTCTCGCCTGCCGCATCATACAACACGAGATTCACCGGAACCTGTATGGCTGCCTTGCCCGTGAGTTTCAGCCTGTCCGTCCAGTACGCGTAGGCCGTGAGCGCGCCGAACCCTACTGTATCCCCCGTCTGTCCGCCCTGCGCCTGTTCGAGCAGCAAACCGGTCTCAAACGCATAGGATATCCAGATGCCGTTCTCCGGAAAATCGCAGTCCGCAAGCGGCAGGGCTGTGAGCTGTTCCTCTGTCACGGCGAGCTGCTCTGGCAGCTCGCCCGGCGCAATCTCTTTCGCCGCGCGGAGATACAGGCAGGCATAGAGCGTGCCGTCTATCTCTTCCGCGCTCTGATAGAGTTCCGCCGTCCGCGCCGTCATAAAGCGGGCATCCGGCGTCTCAAGCGTGTAAATGCCCTCCGGCAACGCGAGGTAGACAGCCTCCGGTGTCAGCGTGACTTTTTCGCCTTCCTTCGTAAAATCCGGTTCCCCGGTCTTAACCTTCACACCTTTTTCCGCAATCGGGCAGCGGATGCAGAGTTCTTTCTCGCCGTTTAAAAAAGCCTCCGGCACACCTTCCGGAAATGTGAGCGCCGCGCTCTTGCCGTCGGCATCCACGCTCACCTGTACCGGCACTTCCTCTGTCTCTGTCCTGTCCGCCGTGCGAATTTCCGCCGTAACACTTCCGGTCTCCGAAAATGTGCAGTCAAACGCGCCGGTCGAGAGCTTCTCTTCGACCCTCAAATTGCCGTTCCAATAGGCATAGCCTGTCCCGACAACCGCAAGGCAAAGCGTGAGCACTGCCCCGGGCAGCAGTTTTTCCGGTCCTCCCCGTCTTCTCATCTCTCCGGTCCTCCTCTCTGCGCCCTCAGTCCTGCAAGGCGAGCAGGCCGCCACATTTTCCGGCGAAGACCGCCGCCTCGACCCGGCTCTTTAAGTCGAGCTTTCCGAGTATGCTGCTCACATGCTTTTTGACGGTGCCGAGTGTGATGAAGAGCCTCTTCCCGATTTCTGCGTTGGAACAGCCCTGGCTCATGAGGCAGAGCACCTCAATTTCGCGCTCGGTCAGACTCTCGAGCTTTTTCTCCTCTTCGGCCGCCAGATTCAGCTTCTCCATCAGCGCACTCGAGTAGAACTTACTGCCGCGCTGCACGGCGCGGAGGCCGAACATAATCTCTTCAATGAACGCATCTTTCAGGATATAGGCATCCACGCCTATCTCCCGCGCGCGGAAAAAGTCACTCTCCCGGGAGGAAGAGGTGATGCAGATGGTTCTCACCTCGCGGCGGCTCTCCTTGAGCCACTTCAACAAATCAAACCCGCTCTCTTCGCCGAGGCGGAGATCGACAAAGGCGATGCTCACGGCGGATTTGTCCAGACAGGACATTGCCTCATGCACCGTGCCCGCCTCCAGAATCTCCTCCTCCGGATAATACATGTGTATAATTTGCTCCAACCCCTTGCGCGAAACCGGATGGTCATCCACGACCAGATACATATGCTCTCCCCCTCTTTCCCGTGCTCACCGGCAAGGTGAGCCTGATTTCCGTCCCCTCGCCCGGCGCGCTCTTTAACGCGAGCACACCGCCGAGCAGTGCCGCAACCTTCTTCATACTCCGGATGCCCTTCCCCCCTGTTCTTGCCGGGCGTCCTTCCCGAAAACCGCTGCCGTTATCCCGGACTGTCAGCACATAGCCGTCATCTTCGGCGTGTACTTCGACCGAAATTTCAGTCGCGCCGCCGTGGCGCGCCGCATTGTTGACCGCCTCGCAGGCCACGCGGTACAGAACCGTCTTCTGGGCTGCCGAGAGCGTCTCTGCACCGGCATCTACCTCAATCGGAATTTCGACCTCATACTGCCGTTCTGCCTCCGCCATGTAGCTGTTCAGGCGCCCGGTAAAACTCTGTTCGCCGCTCTCGGCAAAGTGCCGCCCGTAGACCGTCTCCCGCAGTTCCCGCATGGTGAGCGCCGCCGTTGTCTCGAGCGTCAGGATGCGCTCTAAAGCGTCCTGCTTCTTTGCCTCATCGTCTTTCACAAAGAGCTCCAACTCCTTCAGGCCGCAATTTAAGCCGAACAGCTTCTGAATAACCGTGTCATGAATTTCGTCGGCAATCCGATTCTTCTCCTCCGCCGAGATATAGGCCTCCATCTGGCTCTGCATGTCAAGGCCGCGGAAAATGATGCCGCAAAGCCGCACATAGAATTCTCGTTCCCGACGCGTAAGCTCCGCCATAATCGGCCCTTCCGCTTCGAGATCGTCCGGATTTGCGACTTCCATCATCAGAATGCCGCCGCCCCCGCCGCTCTCGAGCGGAAACACCTCATAGGTCTGTCCGCTGGCCCTAAGCGTCGTTGGGCAGACCTCCTGCGAGACAGCGCGCGACACGAGCTCTTCCCCCTGCTTTTGCGGCATGCCGCGGATGATGACTTCCTGTATGGTCTGTTCCTCGCTCCAGCGGAGTAGCACGGCGCCGTGCGGCGAGACACTCCCCGCGACCAGCGTTGCGAGCTCGCTGAGTACCCGCTCGGCATCGTTCATCGCCATGAGCGAAAACCCCTCGTACATGTCGGCAACTCGCGCCAGTGCGCGCTCGGTACGCCGGTTTTCCTCGACCAGGCAGAGGTTTAATGCCTTCAGCTCTTCGCGCCGCGCGCGGACCGAATTTTCGGAGCTTCGCAATACATAGAAGGCGCCGAACATGACGAGCACACCGACCAGAATATTGCTCTCGAGGCGCACCGGATTGCCGTCGCTCTTTCCCGCAAGTGCGCAACCGAAACACCAGAGCACGGCAACGAGAGAAATGCGGCTGCCCAGATTGCCGCTCAGACTGATCAGAATACAGCAAAAACCGTACCAGAGATAGGAGCTCGAGAGCCCGCCGCTCATATAAATAAAGATGCCGTAGGCCCCGAGCTCAATCCCCAGAATCGCGCCGATTGCGCGGCGGCTGCGCTCTTCTTTTAAGGTCTCCGCCCGCAGATAGAGCGTATTTCCCAGCAGACAGGACACCAACATGCCGATGACGATACCCCAAGCAGACGGGTTTAGAATGCCGCGCGTCTGCATACCGCGGAGATAAACCGCCGTCGAAAGTAAGAGTGAGGCCAGTCGAAGGCGTATGCAGAGCTCCAGATATTCATCCTTTTTTTCTGTCATATCCCCCATACAAGTCCCTCGGTTTCTCCTCGGCTTCTATTTTGTCGATCTTCTTAAGTTTGGTTTTTCGCTGCGTTTTGCATTTATGTATACAGAAAAAGGACAAAAAGCGCTTTCTTTCGGCAAAACATTCGCTTTACTCTATTTTCCTCAGTATATCGTAAATCTTAAATTATTACAAATAAATGAAGGTTATCTCGCGTATTTTACTGTACACTATTACATTATTGTGTCGCTTTATTCATGGGAATACAGGCGTTTCCCACAAATTTACATCTTTGGAACCATTTATCCGGTGTACAAAAGACGGGGCTGAAAACCATGCCTTGCGCACGCAAAAAGGCGCTGTGCTTTCGCACAGCGCCTTTCTTCTTACCTGTTTCTGCCTGCAAGTGCCGGTTCTTTCGGCTCTCCGGCTTTTACCGCTCTTCTTTCTTCTTCGCGACCGCGAAGCCTGCGAGCAGCATGCCGAG